>Ga0116231_10002450_pt1 | contig 38809 bp, 33 predicted proteins | sample S1TSphgellanicum_2_FD_89695 | JGI IMG/M metagenome (GOLD analysis project Ga0116231, IMG submission 89695) | Host-associated microbial communities from peat moss isolated from Minnesota, USA - S1T2_Fd - Sphagnum magellanicum MG | ecosystem: Host-associated > Plants > Peat moss > Unclassified...
ACAATAAAATTAAATGTTTAAGTATAGCTGTTTTTGTTTCAGGCAACCCCACCAATAAAACTGAAATTGGAAGTGCATATACATGGGGGACTCCTAATAGCAAACCACACCTGGACCAATCATTGTGATCAACCAATCAGAAATACTGAGCCGCAGTCAGGTGCAATTCATTACACTCTTTTTGGGAGGTGCACTACTGTGTTGTGCCTTTCACCAGCCTCGGCAAGCTGCATGAATTTAGTGCAGAAAAACCAATTTCCTGAGCTAAACCAGCACATTTCGACGTTTTCACAATAAATCTTACTGTCTGGAATCACATACTGAGCACCGTTGGAGATGCTCTTAGAATCACAAACAATCTCTGCCCACTATAAGATGAGCCCAGGTATTGCTGTGATCCCTTCACATGAGACTCCCAATTCGACGTTCTCCGATGCATAATATTGTACACGTTCACAATCCATGATACAATGCAATGGTGATTTGATGGATATCCATTGTGACATATTGGGCAATTTGAAGATTGACCCATCCTGGCTAGCCAAGAACCCACTTGTAATCCTCCATTAGGAATTAACCACAACAGTATTGGGACCTTCTTTGGCCAAGAGTTATGCCAGATGCACTTGATGATACATTTCCAAATGATCCTCTGAAAAGCCACCTAATAATAATTCTCTCATCCATGCACAAGGTTCATTATACAACTTGTCTGTCTAATACCGTCATTTGGCAAAATACCAATAGAAAGTAGACTCTCCCCTGAGGTAAACTGATCTTCCCAATTCCACTCCCCTAGATCCCACTGAAGGTTCTCCACAATACATTCTCTGAAAATCCTGTAGTCTCCCAAACCCATCAGAGTCTCCTTTCCTCTTAAAAGTCACAAAACAACTGGAATTTTTAGGATGGAATAGAACTTTTAGATGTTTAAAGCCACCAGATGAAATTCTTAGTGAATGAGCACCAATAACCCTAAAACAAAACATCTCTTGAATTCAATCACTTCCATTATTCACCCTTATGTACCACCAAAATTCTGTGCACCCATTAGAACTGATGATCTGCTATCATAAATCCATCGTCGACCCATTTCCCAAATTTGAAAGAGACCTCTGTTATCCTCCAATTCCAAGGTATTGAGCCCAAAATCCGATCTCTACCACTTGTTCATGCATGTTCCTTACATGCATTCCAACCTCTTTCAAAGACTTCCATTGTTGTTTTGCCACATCCCACTTACAATAGTGTAGCCTACCATGGCCAATTGTTGGATCTCAATAGTATCGCTCAACCTATAAGGAACACCCCCACCACTAGTCATACTTGGATTGCCAAACAAAGGTTGTATTAAGACCTCTAAACCATCCAGAGCTTGCTTGGCTATGTTCCCTTTCACCTTCTTTTGTGCTTTTAACACCATGTTCCACAAATAGTAAGCTGATTTTTTGAACTTATCAGTTGAAAATAATGATGATCAAAAGGCATACATTGTCATACCTTCTTGCTTGGCTAAATCAAATCTACTCTTCATTTGACCAAACCCTTCCAAAGTTCATCCCATAGGTGTCAAGCCTTTAATCAAAAGCTTAGTTAACAATGCAATAGAACTTAAGGGTCTAAAATTCCCAAGACCTCTTAATCTTTGCAACAAAATAATAGTGTCCCATTTAACTTTCCCCTTGCCCTTCGACATGTCCTCCCTAAATAAAGTTTTTGATAAATACTTTTAGTTGCTTACACATTTTTAAAGTAGGACTTTAGCAGGTTGTTGTGACCCATATGATGCATGCAAAACCTAGTTTACTACTAGCAATGTATTTGCTAAGGACAACTTTTTTGAAGACCAACCAATCAACTTCACTTGGATCGATTGCAACAATTTTTCAAAATTGATCGCTAAGCCTATTAATAGTCCCAAGTACCTAATACCTTGACCTTGAGGAATCCACTTTATATTGTTGTGTCTACCTTAATCCATGTTCCTATGAACTTTAGATACCCAAATTCTATCTAATTTAGCCCAATTTATCAATACATGCAACTATACAAAAGATGTCGAAAACTAGTTTAACTCTTTCTATGTTTAAATCAAAACCTTCTGAATATAAAGTCATATAATTGGCAAAGGATTGGTCCTAGATTATGTCCCCATTTGGTGAGGTGACCCCAAAGATTTTCTAACATGTAACCCAAAACATTTATTGTTAAGATGAATAAATATAGTGAAAGAAGACAACTTTGTCTAATAGATACAAACAATATGAAAGGTGCACTCATCTCACCATGAACTTCCATTATTAAAGTGGCACCCAAGTATAATGCAAAAACCCATTTAGTCCAATAATCATTAAATCCCAACGTTTTCAAGGTTGAAAATAAAAAACCTTCATTTATTTTATCAAATGTTTTTTCAAAATCCAATAGTAGTAAAACCAATTTTTGATTGTTAAATCATGCTCACTCTATGGTTTCATTAGCCAAAAAAATATTATCAAGAATATTTTTCCCGCCTACAAACTCGATTTAATTAGATTTCATTATAGAAAGTAGAAAATCATGTAATCTCTTAACTATAATTTTAACTAAAGTCACATATACACACCCTAAAAAGGTGATTGGCCTCCTATTACCAATTAATGTCTTATCCTTTGTCTTAAGAATTAGACTAATCACATCTTTGTTTAGGTTTGTTAACATTCTCCCTCCCAAATTTTTGTTCAAGGTTTCCAACTCAGATGTAGATGTGGCCTCTAAATTATCCTAAAAATATTGTCAAAATATTATCTTAGTTAATCGATTTGCTTTTGGTAAAACATGAATAACCCTTTCCACTTTTCTCTAGAGCCAAATCCTTTGTAAGCTCAACATTCATTTCTCCACTCACCTTGACTAAAATTCATCTTAAATAAATGTTCCTTGCTTCCAAAACTAAATCATCTAAATCATCCATAGCCTCAACCATGTAGAACTTCTTATAACAACCAAAGATGTAAGTAATCAACTTTCCTTCAATGACCAACTCCTTGCCATTTTTTTTATCAATCCCCAAATTGTTGCTTTCATGTGTACTCCCTTATGGAATTGGAAGAAGGTATTAGAATAAGTGTCTTTGTATCTCCATTAATTGAAAGTTGACACATTGTTTTGTGCCTTGAAATTTCATAGTAAAATCTATGTCAATCTTTGTTGGGAGTTTGATATAATGTTTTTCACCTTTACATTTTTGGGGTTGATTTGAAGCTAAATTTTTGCCAACGCTACTTTCTTTTCTAGACATCACACCAATTCCTTTCACTTTTTCCTTCTCTTCCAAGCCATAACTACATTACAACAAGCCTTGATCTTCACCAAGGTTAATTCCAGTCACCCCATCTAGGAGTTTATACCCACTTGAACTGTTTGAGCTTTCCTACCAAGTTTTTATCAACTACTTTTTACATTTCTAATCCTTAATCAACAAGCTATCAAAATAATTTAAGATTATATTATTATCCTTGATCTAGAGCTTCCCCCATATGATAAAAGGTGTGATGAAACAAATCCTTCATAAAAGTTGCAATGGTCTTTTCAACCTTTTGCATAATGTAAAATGACATTAAAAACTAATCAATTTTAGATATACAAATGGGCTAGTAGAGCATCCATTATATAAAAAATACCTTATTTAACATCCTTTAAAAATAATCTAGGTCCATACATCTTGAAGACCTATCCTCGATGTAAATGGGTGCCACACAATCACTTCACACCTTTTCATGACATGATGTCCTTTTATTTCAAAAATTAACATATGTTCCACCATGTTACAATCACATTTGAAAATCCAATTCTTAGCTTCAACTTCTTATTCCTCTAATAATTTCGACATCTTGACTCTCTCCAATAAAATTATGAATGTGAAAACATTAGACATGCTAACTATTTTGTGAAATTTGTAACACAAGTTAAGTTTTGCCTTCCATTAAGATCCCATGTTTGACAATTGATGAACCTTTATTTAACAAAATTGACATTGCTTAGCTAATTGCCATCATCTAAGCAGCTCCTAAAGGTATCCATGGATTCCAAGAAATAACCCCATTAGGAATTTTGTCCATTCACATGAGATTTGCAATTTGAAAAATTCAAATGGTGCTCCTGCAAAAATATTATTTAAGGTGGCAAATCCATCTTTTGAAGTTAAGATTGAACATGCTTTTGTTTTTTAGCACACTTTTTGCCTTAATCCTTTGCCATTGAAAGAGATAATCACCAAGGGTGTAAAATTCACAAGGTTGATAGAGGGGCAATGTCAAGGTTAATCAATCCCTTTGCATCACTTAGAATGCCACAAAATTTGTCTTCCAAGGAGACCAAAATTAAAACTTGATTTCCATATTCATGAGTCTACCTCTTCCACTTCTAAAAACATCTAGTGAGGTTTGACCCCTCCTTTCCATTGGCCCCTTCAATTACTTCCTTCTTGCTTCCCAATGCAATGTAAGAACAAGCCATGAGCTAGAACCACATATTCACCAAGGACCCAAACTTTCCAACATATTCATTTTGCGCCATTTGAAACCAATTTGTTTTTGTAGGTCCACATTGGTGCCAATGGTATGAATCAACACCAAGATGGTGCATTCCCCTCCACCTAACAAGTTATATTTGGTGAGTATGCCCCCCAAGTATGAAGTACTATAGTTTCTTTGAAGATAAGCTTATTCACAAGTTAGAAAACTTTTGAAAAACCATTGCCCTGGTTGAGGTTTTAGTCCATTTTGCATGCAACTCACCACTAAGTCTTAGTCCTTTATCTTCTTGAAGAAAATTAACTAAACTTTAACCTTCAAATCACCTTTGGGCAATGGTGAAAAAATCAAATGCAAAAAAGAAAAAAAGGTGATAGTTTAAAGGGTTCAACTACCCTTTTAAGCTTTTTTTTTCTTTAGTGCCAATAAGTTATTCCATTTCCAAATTAAGCAAGGTGAGAACTCTATTTGAAATTATTTTGGCTTAAATAAAAGTATTTTTTTCCAAGTTCTCAATTGTTCTTTCTAGTCCTTCCTCTGCTTCAGAATTCCCCTTGGCTTTGGCTTGACGTTTGACCTTCTTTTCACCATGCTTAACATTCTTATTCAAAATGCTACAAGTTTTGCTATAGAGGTTGACTTGGTTTAATGTCCAAGCACACGTGTTTTTTAGCTCTTGATGAGGATTTTGGAAATCCTCATGTTTATGTGTTAGGCTATGATTTAAGGAATGGAAAAAATGTGATGGTCTTGGTGTTGAAATGGGAACCAATGCTCATTTATGAAAAATATTTTAGCTTGAAATTGTGAAATAGTCCATAGTCTCATGTTATATGATTAGAATTAGGAGAAACACCTAAACATAAAAAGAATCAAAGAAAAAACTATCAAGAGTGTTAGAGCTTTATGGGCTATCTATCTCCCACAAAACTACATGGTTTATTTGCTCTTTAAATTGCTTCCAATTTTTTTCAGCATGTATTTTATAACTCAGTCTCCAACTTTTCCATTTGGACTCCCATTCTTTGGTGTAGTCTAACTTAAAAAATTGTTATGTCCCCACCTTGGCAAAGTAGGCCTATATACCATGTTTTGGGGGCAATATCACCCACAATGATATTGCAAATATCACAATTATAGTATGGTAGAATACTTGTTGGTTACCAAACTTCTACATGTGTCTTGTATCCTATGTAATAAGCAAATTTTTTGTCAGAGGTCAAACACATTGAGCAATTTTGGACCTTTGTGTCGTTGAAGCATTCGAGTTGGAATATAGTTGTTAGAGACTTCTTGTGGTGATGCAATATATCTATTGAAGACATTGTGACAATGGCAAAGCCCATGGGGATGTTGAAGATGTTACAACATTGGAGATAGTGTGACTATTAAGACATGGAGACATTGTGATGATGGTGGAGTGGAGTTGTTATCATTGTTGTTGAGCTTGAGTGATGGTGAGTGATAGCAAGTGATGTTGATGTTAGGGGTGTTGGCAAGGAGTTGCAATGGTGCAACAAAGATGCAAAAAGAGATTAAGGAGAGAACACAAAGATAGCAAAATACAATGGGTAGCAAAGCATTCAACACATGATGATAACAAAGAATTCTAGACAATGGTGGTGAAGAATGCAAAAAAAAAAAAACAATATCTTAGATTATGGAACCTAGTATACAATAACCTAATATCCTAGACCAAGGCACCTAATCTGAGCAAACGTAAAGCAGGCGGAGAAAAATCGAACTCAATAGAGAAATCCGCAAAGTGAGAGAGAGAGAGACCTTGTCTTTGTCCTCCTTTCACCCCCTAACCCGTCTTTTAGTGGTATCCGTAAAGTAATGAAATTTTATTAAATCTCAGTATGAAATGCTGAAATACGTACGAAATGCTGAATCTCATCATTTAATGCACAATGTTCGAAACGAACTATAGTAGTAGCTGTACAGGTAGGAGCAGTGAAAATCTATGTAGCAGCAGTGGAGGCGCTCAGGAAAAAGGAAAGGCAGGATGAAACTCAGAAAAACCATCAAAATTGATGGTTTTTCTGAGTTTCATCCCCCCTTGAATGCTAACTACTAAACCTGTCAATGAGGAAGGTCCATCCAAGTAAGTTTGAGAACATGTGTTAGCTAGTAGGGAATGGGACCCAGCTCATGTGGTAACCTATCCCCTAAAACCTCTTTGTTTTCCCCCTTTCACTACTTGGGTAAACATTGGTGTGGAGTGTGGACCAACCCACAAGTGAGTTACCACCTTGGTAACCTATCTTGTAAAACCTTCTACTTCCCCTTTCCCCTCTACTCAGGTAACCATCCCTATGTAAGTGGGTAAGTATCATATAGGTACCTACTTAAAGATTGTAAGTGGCTACAATGAAGGTTTTAGTTAAGTATGTAAGGAATTTGGTGTTTACTAGGTAGGTAGATAGATACATGTGGATAGTGTAAGGTAACTCTCTCATGGATGAAAAAACAGCAATGTGGATGATGAAGACTCACAAATTCCGGATGCAGAAGCCAGAGATCCCTCAGGACAGGATGAAAAAAAGCTCACCACAGTGGTTAGCAAAGAATGAAATACAATGAAAAAGTGTTTCCGGTCCACAAATCTTCCATCCTTTTGGGGTGGGTGGTTCACTCTGGCCAAGTTTTCATCCAATTTCTCCAAGTGTGTGAATCAGTGTGTTTGTTTTTTTTTTTCCTCAATTTTGTGATGTTGCTCAAGTGACAATTATCCATAAAGTAAATTTAGCCAAATTTGGCAATATTGAAAATATGAAAGTAAAAAAAAATCTTATGCACCATTTCATATTGTAGGCAATTGTGGCAATTGATATTTAATTAGTTCAGCACTGCCAGAATTGTTTGAAATTTTTCATGTAGAAGCGAAATTTTTGTACTGCCAATAACTTAATTGATCAGCAAATTGATGATTTTGTTTGTTGTTGAAATGTTTTCAATTGCATCTGGAGATCTTTTCAAGATCAAGTTGCTCCTTCTCCTTACTATGATGACATCATGCCTATAATTCTTCACCAAAGGTGTGAGCATTCACTTTGAGCTTTGGTCTGTAAACAGATCCTTGCAAATTATACTCGAGCTTGCCAGATGGGCTCTGTGATCTCCAAGACTTGACAAAAATTATCTACAAAAGCCTTCAAAAGAAACATCAAAAACTGCCTATAAAACTGTGGATTCCTTCATGAAAACCGTCACCTCTTTTGAGGTTTTTGAAATAACCAAGACCAGCGAGTTCTTTCAATGAAGCAGAAATTTTCTTTCTGGTTGAGCCAGTTTTGTGTCTGATTTGCTGCTATGGTGGATAAGCAAGCTCCAGGGATTCTCGGTGTAGAAGGTTTTAAGCTCAGAAACAGAAGGATGGGAGATTTCTCACTTCATGGTTCTCCTTGGAAAATAATACTCCGTATACAAAGTGAGTAAAAACTAGGACCCAACTAATAAGTTTTTCCAAGGCTTTCTTTCTTTCTACAAGATGATCACAAAACCCAAGAGATGCAACAAATTGTGATGAGTTTTATAAGCCAAATTCCAAGCAAGTTTTTGCACTCTTTCTCATCAGAGGTGTCTACTCAAGAGTGCACCATCTTTCCCAAATTGTGAAAGCTCCTTAGAGTGAACAGTTTTAATGGGTGCAAGTTGATTTTTATTTCCCCACTTTGTGGTTTCCGTGTTTCTTGTTTTCCTTTTCATTTGTGAAACCCCTAAGTTCTTCCAGGTGATTGACCATCACCCATGATCAATATGCAAATATCCAAGAGCTCCCAAAAGTTTCAAACACAAATTCTAAAGCTAGGAGTTAGAAGAGCTTGTCTTCTGAAACTCATCTCATCTTCTTCCCCAAGCAAAGCTCATCACAGTCTGATAAGTGCCACCAACTTGATTTAGTTCAAGAATGTTGAAACCTAAACTACTTTCATACTTCTCACTTCTCATGACAAAATGCTGCATGCAGCATACTATTACAAGGAATTACTCATGTCTTCCTAACAAATTGCATTCTGAAAATTGGACAAAGATCTAAGGAATTGCAAACACATTCATTCTGCATTTCGAAGGAAGATCTAACTAAATCATGGAACGTGAACAAATGATTGTGTAATTCTTTGTTGCGAATTAGAAGATTGATTCAGTTTTCGAAGCATTCGCTTTAGGATAAAAAATGGGATAAAAAGATTTGTCATGCCAAAGGAAGTTCTTTTCCTTTGGTGCAAGGTGCCCAAACCCACTTTTGCTCCCCCTCAGTTCTGCAGCACATGAGAGAGAGAGAGAGAGAAAGACACTGTGCTCTCCTGAGAGAGGGAGAAAGAGTGTTGTTGAGAGACATGGAGACAGACACACTGGATTCTGAGAGACACAGAACTCATCAGAGACAGAGAGAGCTCAGAGACAGTAGTAAGGTCTTAAGAAAAGACACAGGTTTTGCATTGAAATTTGTTACAAAAGATGTTTTTTATAAAAAAAGCTCCTCTCCCTCCAAAGACGTGCACAGGCAGATACACCTTCATGTGAAGAAGAAAGGGCACTGGAAATAGGTGTACTGTAAACCAATGACAAATTTAGCTGCAGTTGTGAAAGAAAGAAAAAACCCCCAAAACACTGTTGCACAACAATTGCTCTCTTTACTGGAAAAGAAGTTTTCTGATCCCAGTTTCCTGAGAGAGAGAGAGAGAGAGAGAGAGAGAGAGAGAGAATGCTAAAGCTCAGCTTGCTATTGTCTCGTTGCCATAAGCCCCACATTGAGATCGAGAGAGAGATATACAGTACACTTCTTGCCATTGTCTTGTTGCCATAAGCCCCACATCGAGCGAGAGAGAGAGAGAGAGAGAATACTCTTAAACCCTACAACAAGATGGAGAAAGAGAGTGGAGAGCTTGCAAGCAAATTTAGGGTTTAAGCAGCTTCGGTGGGTTTAGTGGGCTTGAGATCGTTGTTGTCAGGACTCATGTCGCCAGGTTTAGGGCCAACTTTGGAGCCTCTTTCAGACCTGGCATTGGCAGCGAATTTCATGCTACCAGTGTGCAAACCCTTCTCCTTCTCCTCGTCGCTCCACTCGGAGCCATAGTAGTCTTCCTCGGTGGCAGCTTTGGAAGCAGGACAAGCCATGCCTCCCCACTGCGGGAAGTAGACAAGCCACACAATGGTAGAGACGCAGATGATCGTGATACCCATCAGCGTGATTCCTTCCTCCGTCGAGTACTTGGTGCCGTAGAAGAAAGCCATCTGCGTGACGATGGAACCCACGTTGCCACCGGCTCCTGTGCAGCCGGAAATCACTCCCAGTGAGCGTCGCGAGATGAAGGGAATGATGCCGAACGTCGCTCCGGCTGCTGCCTCCACGAAGATGGAGAAGAAGATCATGACCGCAACGGAAGAACCCAACGTCGAGACGCGACCCAGAATCAGACACAACACACCTCCGAGCGTTTGCACAATCCATAATGTCCACAATCTCCCTCGCATCCCGAAGCGCTTCGCGACTATGTCGGAAAGCACTCCGCCGAATGGACGCGAGAAGAAATTGGCGAGCCCAAACGTCGCGCCGATTGTGCCTGCCAAGGTGATGTCTACGTTGAATCGGTCGAAGAAATAGTTAGACACGATGTTGTCCACTGTGAGCTCCACTCCGAAACAGTACCCATACGTGATCGCGAAGATCCACGTTCTGTAGTTCGTCACTGCGTAAAGAAACACCTGCAGTACGCAGTAACAGAAAGATCAGATAGATGGAGCTCCTAAACCTCGAAGTCACGAGAACTTCTTCAGTGGGTACACTCGATCTTTAGCTTAGTAGTTTGAGAACTGTGCAGAATTCTATGGGCAGAAGAACAACAAAAAGTTCTGGGGTGCTTCCTTGGGTTCTAGACTTCTCGAGCGAGGGTGATTGTCATACCTTCTTGAAGCTATCCTTGTTTTTGGTGCCCTTCTTCTCGAGGGCTGCATAGTTGCCGTCCGGCAGATCTTGTCCGATAGTCAAGACCAGCAGACCCATGACAATGTGCATGAATCCAGGCAAGAAGAACGCCAGCCGCCATGCTGTGAACTCCGGGGAGTGGAAACTGGCAGCAAAGAAAAACAAAACCTCTAAAGATGTTAGTTCCAAAACAAGCATTTCAAGAGCAGCAGCAGTGCATTCTCAAGGAGAAAGAGCATGACCGAAATCCCATCACACAGGAAAGAATTCTGGATCCTGAGAGAGAGAGAGAGAGAGAGAGAGAGAGAGAGAGAGAGAGAGAGAGAGAGAACAACAAGTTTTGGTTGTTCGAGGATGTCTTTCTTGCCTGTTTTTGATGAGTTTGTACACAAGGGGCATGATGAGCTGCGTAGCACCACCGCCAAGGTTGCCCCAACCAGCGGCAGTGCCGTTGACGAAGCCCACGATTTTGCTGTTGAAGAAGGAGCTCATCCAGAATTGGCAAGAGACAAACGTGGCAAGCGCGAAGCCGATGAAGAAACGGACGATGATGAAGCCGTTGATGGTGGAGACAGTGGCCATGGAGAAAACAGCAGGCGCGGTCAACATGATGATGAATGCGCAGGCGTAGCGTGGTCCGATGAGGTCGCAGAGAGGACCCATGAGAAGACGAGAAGCGACAGAGCCGGAGACGGAAGCCACGGAAGCGTTGGAGATGTCTTTGGCCGTCATGTTGAGGTTGTCGCGGATGACGGGAACGAGAGGCGGCGCTGCGAATGTCGACATGAAGCAAGTGAAGAAGGAGATCCAGGAAAGATGGAATGTGCGCATGTGTGGTTTCTCGACGCGCCAGGGCTTGAAGACCGTCGCCTTGTGCTCTGAGTCCACTGGCAGACTGAAGTGGGCCGTGGGATCTACCGTGTTCTTGCCTCCGTCTGCATTGATTGCGAACACTGGCTCTCTTCCTGTTACTCCATGCATGGAGCTTCCTGGCTCTCCCTTCCCTTCCTCATCATACCCAACGCTTGATGTCGTCTGATCCGCCATCGATGTCGACCACCGACGGAGGAGGACCCAGGCTCAAAAGCAGAATTCTACGCAGTCGAGGAGCTTCCAAAAACAAACACCCAAGTCTTCTTTTCTTTCTTTCTTGCTTCCCGATGCACCCACCAGACTTCTTCCACAAGCGCTGCAGAAGGACTGGGGGAGCGAAGTCCCTCAAGCTCTTTCTTCTTCGTCTGCAATTTTGGGAAGTTGGGCAATGCAAGCACCCAGTGATTTCGCCTCTGCACTTTTGCAATCAATAACAGTTCTGGCAATTCGCACCACCAAGAACTCGAGAGAGAAATCGATCACCAAGTCGCGTTCCTCAACAGCATAGTCTTCTGAATCCAAAGCACACCATTTGCCTAAAGAAAAAAAAAACCTTCGACAATCAGTCTGAGAAAAAAATTTAAAAAATAAAATAAAATTGGGTTTCAGAATTTTGGTGAAAATCAGAGTCCAGAAATCTGTGGAGGGTTCTTCGACTGTCACAAAACGAGAATCCAGTCGAGTCCCGATGTCAAAGCAACAAACAAACACACAAAATAACACGAGTTCACAAGTCTGAAGAATCTCTACACCCAAAACACCACCACAACAACAACAACAACAACAACAGAAGACTAATAAATCATGGAAGGAAGAGTGAATTTTCCTACCACAATTATTGATCACGAACCTTGGGGTCAGCAGCACCAGGAGCTGGAATGGAATGGAATGGAATGTACTCTCTAGAGCAAGACCAAACCAGAGAACCACCAACCAAAGCTTTATTTTGCTTGGAGAGAATCTGAAGAGAACTTGTGGGAGCAAAAGCAGTTTTATAGGAGGAGAATTTTGTCCACAAACAATATATAAAAATTGCAAAAAAATAAAAATAAAAATCCCCAGCCCCAAAACAAAACCCCCCAAAAGAAAAGCAAGAAAACAAACCCAAAAAAAAGCTACCAGTTACAAGAGTGCAAAGCTGCTGCTGCCACAAGCTTGGAGCGTCACAAGAATCCAGGATCGCTTTGGGGGGGGGGGGGGGGGGGGGAGCTTGGAACAAATACACACCGCCTATGCAAGGCGCTAAAAATAATATCCCTGGATCTGCGCTTTTTTGGGCTGGTGATTCTGCGTCAAGGCTCTCTGTGGGTGTAGCCGCGTCCCATATACGAGCGAGCGAGTGAGCGAGCGAGGGAGCAAGCGACGAGGACAAGAGAAGAAAAAAGGGAAAGAAACGCAGCGAAAGGAGGTACTTCAAAAGTGTGCCTCTCTTTCGCCTGCGAAGCGGCTGTTAGTTGGAAGTTTGATCTACTGGGATTAGCCCCCTACTGGGATTGGGCCCACTTCGCTTCACTGGACTGGGCACAATGAACTGGTTAGAATTTTTGTTTTGTTTACCTTACTGGGGTTAAGCCTATTGGCCCCACTTCACTCAGCTGAGCTGGGGGGCAGGACCAACCAGTTAGATTTATTTTTTAATTTTTCAAAACCTTACTTGGTTGTGGCCCCCCACTTGGCCAAGATTAGCCACACAATAAATAAAAATCCCCTCTAAATGAAAAATCAAAGATGAGAACCCATCCATCAAAAATACAAGGCTAAAGAGAACTCAAGTACCGTACCGCCGCACTCATTTCACACCACCCGGTGCAAAATATTTAATTTTGGACAATTTTCATTTTCGCATCGACCCACAAATAATTAATTACAATGGTCTGTCATTTCACACTTCAATGGGTCCGCCGGAATTAGGGCATTTACACCGTAGAATTAATTAATTTTGTTTGTTTCACATTTCGCACTTCCCCCCTCAGAATTTTATTTTATTTCACATTACCCCTAAAATAATTAATATTGGTGTGAAAAGAGTGCGACGGTACGGTAGACACAACCCAAAAAAAAAACTGAAAGCAAACTATCAGCAAAAATCACGTAAAGACCCTCTGCAAAGACCACTCATGATTACGAAACAACAATGAACGATATCAAAGAAGACTTAAGATGAAAAAGTTGAACGATATCAAAGAAGACTTAAAATGAAAAAGTTGAACGATATCAAAGAAGACTTAAAATGAAAAAGTTGAACGATATCAAAGAAGACTTAAGACAAAAAAGTTGAACGATATCAAAGAAAACTTAAGACCAAAAAGCTGAACGATATCAAAGAAGACTTAAGATGAAAAAGTTGAACGATATCAAAGAAGACTTAAGACCAAAAAGCTGAACGATATCGAAAAAAACTTAAGACAAAAAAGCTGTTTTTTTATCACAAATCAACTAGTGACAAAGGTGCACTAGCTAAGATGTGTGCAAGAGATGAAGAACCTCAACCAAGTGCAGCAGCCCGCTGAAGAATCCACCACTAATAGTGTATATATTTAACTTCAAGGAGATTGGAATATTGTATTTAACTCCTAGACCATGACTCTCTTGGGGATGTTATATTTTAGCTCTATGATCTTGATTTTGTTTTAGAGCAATTTCAATTTCTTAGAGCATTGTTAAATATTTCACACATTCAAGATGTGAGTATTAAAATTTCTTCAAACTTCACCCATAAATAAATAAATAAATGCCAATATATATATATATATATATATATTTTTGTGGTGGTAACATAGTATTAATCAAAAAGGAAAGATTGTTGATATTTCTTCAACACTTGAACCAATCATTGTATAGTTGATCATTCTAAAATAGGCATTTATTTTTATTGATGGTCTTGCAAGGCATTTAATTCAAGTTTATTTTCAATTTCATTGAGGTGGGTGGAGTAGCTATCCTCCACATGAGGACTTAGCCAAATTTGGCTACAAGTTAGAGAGAAGAGTAAAAGAAAATGTGAAACAAAACAAAACAAAAAAGCTGAAAGAATATACCTATACGATTAAATAAACAAGAGGGGTCATAGAAAACATTGCCTTTTGCAAAAATGGAGTCTACTCCTGTCATGAAATGAATCAAGGCAAACAAGGTAACAAGTTTTTATTTTTATTTTTTATTTTTTATTTTTTTCTAACTACAAAAATGAAAAATAGGCAATTCCAAAAAAATCTCCAAACTAATGAAGAATTTCAACAACTCATTTGCATAATAAATATATGTCCTTTTTACTTGTGTGAAATTTCGTGAAAGGAGTCAAGGCAAACAAAGTAACAAGTTTATTATTATTATTATTATTATTTTAATAAATTTTATTTTAATATTTTTAATTTTTAAACTAAAAATATGAAAAAAATAGCCAAAAATCTCCAACCCAATGAAGAATTTCAACAACCCATTTGCAAAACTAAAGTAAATATATGCCCTTTTTACTTTTATGATATTTCATGAAAGGAATTGAAGCAAACAAAGTAACAATTAAAAAAAAACATTCTAACTAGAAAAATGCAAAATAGGCAATTCCAAAAAAATCTTCAACCCAAATGAAGAATTTCAACAACTCATTTGCATAATAAATAATATGTCCTTTTTACTTGTGTGATATTTCATGAAAGGAATCAAGGCAAAGAAAGTAACAATTAAATTTTTTTTTTTCTAAGTACAAAAATGAAAATTAGGCAATTCCAAAAAACTCTCCAACCCAATGAAGAATTTCAACAACTCATTTGCATACTAAATACATGTGCTCTTTACATGTGTGATATTTCATGACAATAATGAGTCCCTAAAACCCTAAATTTCCAACATCTTGGGCTGAAAAACTGCACAGATTCTCTGTACTTTTCTTGCTCATGATAATTATGGAATTTTCAAAACATGTAATTTTTTTTTTAAAAAAAAGGGGAAAAGAAAACTCACTATTTGGTTACCACAAAATTCATCTTGTTCACAATAAGTACAAAAAAGAAATAAAAAGAAAAAAAGAAAAAATATTTACTATTTGATTAAATTCATCTTAGTACCCAAAAAGAAAAAAACAAAAAAACAAAACAAAAGGAAAAGTATTCACTAGTCAGTTGTGGCGATTCAATCAAATCCGTCACAATCAAATCAAATCCATTGCAAAGTGCTTGGAACCCACGATTTTTTTCATCACAAATTTTGGCCAAAAAGCCAGATTAAAGATTCAAAAAAGCAATATTTTGCAAGTTTTCAATCGCCAGGAAAAAAAGGAAAAATCACCAGATATATTCGTATATTCGGTTTTATTGTGTAGCCACAAAAATATAGAAGGATGATAAAGATTTGTACTTTATTTCTGGTTAATATACACATTTGGCTAATTCTTCCTAGGTCTGATTGCCATTTTTCTCTACATCTTCCCATGGATGATAGCCACTTTGGCTACAAACAAAAATTCATCAAATTTTTAAAAAAAAAACACTACTTGGAAAGCATATTTGATTTCAAAATATAGGATTTAATATTTTACATACTCACCTTTTACTACCTACCTAAAAATAATTACCTGCCCACAACTTTGAAGTCAAGGTAAACCCTCAACTACACATCAGGTCAGGTAAGGCAAAAAAAAGTTAAGGTAAAAATCTGAAATATAAAGGATTTGCCTTTTTCCCTTTTCTTTTTCCCCACAATTAGGCTTTAATTATACACCCATTAGATCTAGACTATATTATGTTTTACAACTTTTGAAAGTTTTTTTTTTTTTCCTCATTTCAAAAGAATATTTTATATTTTCATATTCTTAATGATGATTGATACAACAAGTGTTTGACAAATTTTCATTATTATTTAATTAGAAATCAAAAGAGAAATTTAGATGTTTAATGCAAAAAACCTTTTGTATTCTAGTGTTTTTAATTTATTTATTTTCAATCAATAACATATTGCTTGAATTAATAAACTTTTATTATCACAATGCATGACCCAGGTTTTTTTCCTCATTCAAAAAGAAAAATAAATATTTTATATTCTTTTTTTGGTATTCTTATCGATGATTGGAACAATAGCTTTTTTAGGGATCTAAACAGATTATTAAATTACAAATCAAAAGACAAATATGAATGTTCATCACAAAAATACTTGCTGACCTCGAGTAACCCAACAATACTCTGATTGCATAAAATATAGTGGCAAGCAAGACATTGACGTACATGCTGAGATTGCTACAAAAGATGCAATTTCTTAGCTTGTTTTGCAGATGGTTTATGAGCAAGTTGTGGGTGCGGTGACTCCATATGCTGAGGATTGAAGCACAAGCTGCTCCTTCTTTCGCTTGCGCTTTAATTTCCTCCTTCGAAGTATGGAGCTCTGTGCTTTGGGCACAGAAGGAAAAATCTCAACTATTGGGGACTCCGTATGATTTTTATCACTCGTGTGGATAACCCCTGTACATAATTCATCCACCCCCATAGCATTTTGGACAAACAGGGCAACAAAGAATCCATCCATGTTATCCCGTGAAGGATCTGTACGCAAAAGGTGGTGAGCTGCAAACATTGACACCAAGTGGTCAGAATTGTTGGAAGTAACTGAACCCTACACAATATCTCATACACACTGCATCAGTGGTAACACAATGCACAGAGACAGAAACAGTAAACTGTACTTACCACCGTCAAAGACAGGTAGTCCCCGATGAGGCCAGCTTGGGAATGGTGATGCTAGTTGAAAGCCTTGGGCATTTGCTTGAGGCAGTACAAAGTGAACCACATCTTCATTTTCCCTCTGATGAATGGAGCAAGTGCTGTACACAACTCTTTCGACTTCAGGAACTGCAAACCATCCACAACAATACTACGTTAGAATTTTTCTTTCCACACTAGTGTATCATGCTTGACAAAGAAGATATCTTTTGTACCAAAGGTCAATAAGACTTCATCTGAGGTGTACTCGGTTCTTCTTTCAAAGGGTACCCACCCAATTAAGTAGAAGATTCTCAAAAAAATACCAATGTGCATGCATCATTCAGTCACAATATTCCAGATCAGTAATAATCGAATTCTAATGTCCAAGTCTTACCACACTTCCAAACTATAATGGGCTGAATAATACAGATGGAGGAAAAACTGTACGAACATGAGAGAGCATGCAGGAGAGCTGTTTGCTGAAACCTTGCCAACTGTTCCACTCTTTGTTTCTCTAACTCATCCTCACTTCTTCCTGCAAACAAAACACGGTGAAACGAGTTGCAGATGGTGGGTTGTACATAATGGGCACAGCTTGTTCCTGTACAAGCAAGCACCTAGCCCAAAGGCATGAAGGATAGTGGTTGGGGCCCCCTGCACCCTGCCTCGTATAAATATACCACAGGTGGCTAATCATTACAATGCATCTAATTTTAGCAGGTTCAAAATCAGTGTGGTCTCAGTATGTGTGCTATCAGGTAGTGAAAAGGAAGTATCACCCTACCTTCTGCAGCTGATGGAAGGAGGTGATCCAAGCGTTGCACACTGGTGCCTGAGCCTGAGCATGATGGGTCAAGAAGTATACCCTTCACCTGTTCATGATACAGACAAGCAATTAAGTCACAAGCAGAAATTGCCAGATAACAGAACCCAAGTGTCTGCCTTCACATATGTGCATAAAAATATTTCACTACACAAATACAGAATACCTATGACTTGACAGGCTTTGCATACATTGCAGATAGATACACAGGTATAAGAAAGCCATTCATTGCTATCAGAAACTCATCTTGAGAGAAGTCTCCAAACACAAAATCAAGTTCAGGCAACACCATGCATGCACTATACCTTAGCAAACTCAGGTAGAGTAGGATCTATCCTCAAAAAATCTTGATGCCAGACCTCCACATCTGAATCAAGTCAGGAACAGCAAATTGTGGGAACTTTGATTCAACTTCTTGGAAGACAAAAAGGAATAGCATACCAGCTACTTGCATCACAGATTTTAGGGGGGATACTGGAAGCTCCTGCAAGGCACACAGTTTCACGTAATCTCTTCACCCGATTCTCATTGACTTCACATGCAATCACCCTCCCCTGTCCTTTCATGAGAGCAGCAAGCTGGACAGTCTTGTTCCCAGGGGCTGCACAGGCATCCAGTACCTGCAAAGGACCCTTGGATTTTAAGTTTCTCTCATACACTTTATTGAAATGAAATCAGACTGTGTGATAAAAGAACAGGACAAACAACCCAATTGTATACACAACTATGATTGCTGATAGTTACCTCCCAGCCAGGAACTGGAGCCAAAGCCTGTGCTGGCATACAGCTTGCCTTCCCCTGTAATAAACAAGGCATGTCAGTCTGTATCAAAAACACTGTAAAGAGCTTTCATTAAATCATCTTCAGGTCAACAGATACAACCTGTAGTGAACAATCTTTCAAAGCTTAAACATGGAGTTGTCAGAGAGATCTACCTGCAGCAGCAATGAGCCCTGCAAGACAAGAGGGTGCTTATGTAGATCTGTGCCTGCAGGTAGCACCAGCAAATCTGGTATGAGATTGTCTTGCTCAACCTACCCAGCACCAACAAACAGATGAAAGGATAGGATTATCACTTCAATGTGAAACATATAGTAGCAAGCCATACACACAGGAAGAAGCAAAGGCAAGCAGTAGCAAATCTGGTACATGGCTGATGCCCTTTCCTTGTAAGAGTGAGTGCAAAAGCAGCAAGTGCCCAGAAAAATATATGCACCTCATGGCTAACTTCCTGGAGACTTCTCAGAGCTTCCACAAAGCTGATTTTCAGTGTGTTGACTCGCACATACCGAGGCATAGCAGGGACTGCAAGAAGAACAGTAAAAACAACCATTTTCAATGAATGTGTATAGGATGGATTGTTGCAAAAATGTTTAGGCTGCAGGAGAACTAGAGAGAGAATAGTCTGGAAGGTAAATCAGGGATAGGAAACAAAGTCTCAGTCTGAGAAACAGGACCACAGACAAGACCATTTCACATAGTAAACTGAATTAACACGCAAACCCACTTGAGCTTCTCCAATCTTGCACTGTAGCACAGAGGAAGATAAGACCATATGAACAAGATTTAAGCTTCATGAGTAAAGTTGACCATAAAGCCTGGATGAAAAGAATACCAGGGTTGGACACTTCTGAAGGTAACAACTCGTCAGCACTTGCCACATTCTTCTTCACCAGAAGCCGTGCCAATGCAGATCGTAATGCACTTTTTCGGGACAAAACCACCTTCTCAGCATCCCCAGATCCTACCACCTCCTACCCACACCTCAGTTGGTAAAGAACAAAGAAATTTAGAGTCAAACTTCACCCTCCTATCTTTGGAAGAATATCTTGCACATGTTCTATAGCCCTCCTACAATTGTAGGTAGTTGCAGGTGTTTCCCTCTCTTTTGCACTAGATCTGATCACCCACATGCATGCCCAGTACTAAAATGTGCTGACAACCCAAGGCAAAGGAGATGGAAAGAAACCTGGCCAAATAAAAGGTCACAAACTAGCACATACACAAGCTCCTCAGGAATCTGTTTTTAGCCATACCCAGTCACCAGCAAAAGTTTAAGTCAGATGCATGATAAGCCTCTGTTGCAAACCTAAGAAATGATAAGAGGCAAGGCAGGTTTGTATATGAAAGCAACAAGAGGTTCTTTTAGTGCTCAACTGGGGAACAGTTCACCAATTGGAGTTTCTAGACAGATAACAACACTAGGTCACAGAAAACAAGCAATTCCACATAACAGTTTCTTCAGGCAAAACAAAATATGTATACACCACATTCTTCCATTGACTGCACTGCTCATACAATGAACCAGAAGGCATCATCTAAATAGAAGAATCAAATGTCTGGAAGTCAGCAGTAGATCCCTGGAAAAAATTATGGATGTAAATTAGTAGGATCCCACAAGAAGTCTAGAGACCTTTTTCTTGCCACTGAGCAAGTCTGTTGAACATAATATCTCCTTCAAGACTGGCAAATCTGCTCCCCCACAAGGTGCATAGCCACAGCAACTACCATGTCAAAAAGAAATCTAAACCCCCAACCCTAAACCATAATGCTACTGTGAGCTAGAATTCGTGTCCTCCACACCAACTCCAATTTTTTAACACAGATTTCCAATATTTGATATGGATCGCATTACCTGCAAAGAAATGTAGAGTCTACTGTAACTGTCACAAAGAAATCTAAACTCTAAACCCTAATGATACTGTGAGCTAGAATTTTCATTCTTCACATTAACTCCAATTTTCTAACACAGGTTTCCAATCTCTGATATGCTTCTCGTCACCAGCAAAGAAATGTAGAATCTACTGTAACTGTCACACAGAAATCTAAACCCTAAACCCTAATATTGCTGTGAGCTAAAATTCTCGTTCTCCACACCAACTCCAATTTTCTAACAACAGATTTTCAATCGCTGAAATGCATCGCACCACCAGTAAAGAAAAGTAACATCTACTGTAACTGACACAAAGAAATCTCAACCGTAATAATGCTGTGAGCTAGAATATTCGTTCTCCACACCAACTCCAATTTTCTAACAACAGATTTCCAAACTCTGATATGCATTGCATCACTAGCAAAGAAATGTGGAATCTAGTGTAACTCAACCGCCTAATTACATACAGTACGTTGTGGAAGCTGACATTTCAAAGTGTGGCACGTGAGGGCGAGAGTAGCCTTCTTGGCCACCACGGAAGGTGCATAAACGAGCGAGCGAATGGAACCCGACGCCTTCCTCTGTTCATCTCCGTGCAGCACAGTGCGCACGGCTTTGGCCGCCTGTCTCCTCACCTTGTGCAGCAACTGCTGCCTCATCCCTCCCCCTCCCTTGTCGACCTTCGCTCCTCCTCCATTCTCCGCCATCGCCACTCTCGTGTCCACTCCGAAGACCTGGTGAACCCACTGCCCCCCGAAAACCCTAAACCCAAACCCTAAATTACTTTAAGCCCATCTGAAGGGTCGGAGCCAACTTTTTTTTTTTTTTTTGGCTTGGCTACTTATCACATTTTTTTACCTTAAAATTTTTAAAAGAAAAAAGCCTGAAATCATTGGAAGTGGAGAAAGCTTTAAAATATCAATATTTAATGGGGATTATATGTTGAGTAATGAATTAAAAAAATCCGTGTGAAAAAAAGTTTAACTAAATAATTTATTAATATACATATTTTAAAAAATAAAAATCCACCGAAAACTCATTATGTTATGAACTTTTGAAAATATGGTCCATTTCAAACCATTCAAAAGTCCAGAATTTTTTTAATAATAATGACCTATTAAAATTTGTAATTATTTAGAGGATATTTTATATTTAATTTTTTTTCATTTATCATCATGCACAAAAACATTTCATTTTAGAGTAGGTTTTCCAGTTTTGACAAATTCATTTCTTTCCAAGTTAAAATATGGTTTCTATTTTTTAAAATTTAAAATTCTTCTATTTTTTTATATCTTTCATGCTTAATCTTATAGATTTTTAATCTAAAGTCTTGATTATTCTTATTATTGAATATAAACAATTTGCTTGGTTAATATTCTATGATAATAATGCAACCTAAATTTTTGGGTTCTCAAATCTGAAGTTACAATGTTCCAATCAAAATCTGAATGAATGAATCAACAAATTGAAATTCTATTGCAAGTTATTCAGATCTCGATTTTGCAATTCAACAATTTATGTGTGCAATCGATTCAAAAATGAGTTGAATACAAAATTTATAGCTATGATTTAGTTTAATTTTCAGTGAAGAAATCATTCAATATTCAAGAACTGTTTTGCACTGCAAGTCCAAACACCATGGAACCAAGCCGATGCACCTCTTGTCCTCGAGAGCTTTCCAAACAGACCAAGAACGCGATCTGAAGCATCCTGGTTCAGTGGATCTCATAAGTACAAACAAAACAAAACAAACAAACTACCTTCCTTCATAGATAGATGTTTATTTAAGAGCCTCAATGTGTTCTTACATACATGGGTTTTCAAAAACCAAATGTGATCATGTTTAGTGAGCAATTTGTTTTTGGGTGATATGAAGAGTGGATGAACTATCACCCCCACAAAGGTCTATGGGACATTAAGGCTTTGGAGGGTTCCATAACATCCACAATTGGAATAGTTCACGAGAGAGGATGATAGTTGTTAACTAACTAGTGATCCATGTCAAACTTCTAGTTCTTTCTAGCCCCTTGTTTGATACCTATAAAATGACATCCAATAGTAAACACAAATCATGAAAACATCAAAACCATTAACCTTTTTAAAGCTTAGTTACTCCACGTATCCCCCAATGATCCTCTCCAAAGAACAAAACAACACACACAATATTGCAAACATAAACAATAGATGTCGAACATTAATTTTGAAAGAGAAATTCACAACCATTAGATGTTATAAAACATGTATAGTAATAACATATGTAGTAGTAAATGCATTGAATGAAAACAACATATCAAAAGAAGAAAGAAAAAACCCTAAAAAGAAAAACAAACATCAATAAAATTGAAACAATTCATAAATGAGAACACAAGTATAATTATTTGTGGCATTTGAACATTGAAGCAACTTCAATGAATAAGTTGTAAGACAAGCATAACAAAAATTTGTGATGGCAATACTTCTAGAAATTTTTTATCCAAAATTGACATAATAAAAAAAATCCATTAAAAAACATGATGAATGTTAAAAAAAAAAATCAAAATAGAATCAACAAAAGAATTTGAGAGAAAAGTGAATAATATATCATCAAAGAAATTTGAAAAAACTAAATTCATACTTATAGTAAATTTTGATCAATTAGCGTTAACTCCCACCAAAGAATTGCAAAAAGGAAAAATGTGCTTACCAAAACGATGATGCACACATGACAAACACAAAGTTAGGTTATGCAAATTGCAAAATGAGTGGTGCCCTAAATTTTAAGGCCCGATGTATATTCAAATTTTGTGATTGATTTCAACAAAACACTTGAAGTAATCACCATTGTCAATCATAAGGCACTCCTTTTAGAATGTTGATCAAATTGCAAGGATATCATCTTGACCATTGGATCTCTAACATTTGGAGGCACTTGAATCTAGGTTTTCTTTAATCTTTGAGTGCATTTAGCTCCTAGATCCTTTTATCCACAATCCTATAATTGGAATTAGGGCAATTGAAAAATGCATAATTTCACTAACCTAAACCATAAACGTCAAAGAAGTGTGATTGTTGATTTGGTATATCTTAACCATTCATTCAAAAGTTAAAATGCAAAACCTTTTGATCGTTGGATTTTCTAAATTATAGAAACTTCAATTTAGGTTTCATTTTATTTTTTTCATCGTGATAAGAGGAAGTCATCTAAATCATAGATTGTTTTAACCATAATCCTACCATTAAGATTGGGTATCTAGGATGCACAATTTCATTGACCTAAACCATAGATGGTTAAAGAAGTAACTACTATTGATTTGGTAGATTATAATTGTTCATTCATCTTCACCGTCCAATCATTTAAATTCTAGAAGCTTCGATTTATGTTTTTACAAAATATTTTCATGAGGATATATCCCGGTAACCATCCACGTTGCTTAAAGTTAGGATAATTTAGGTCTTTGGAGTGCTTATAAAAAATGTGCCATGCCAATCATCACGACCTCTTTGAAGCTCTTGCAATAAGGAAATTTAGATAATCTTAGAGGAAAGAAGGGTTTAGGGTTTAGGGTTCATACTTTGATCTTTCCTCTAAGATTATCTAAATTTCCTTATTAAACCTTAAACCCTAAACCTAGGCTAAAGCTAAGAGTCATTACCCAAAAATAAAAATTAATTTTAATGTGTTAATATTAACAAGGGCCGTGTCACAATGTAGCCTTGCCATTTACATGAAAAAGTATCTTGAGGCAAAAGAAAGAATTAGAATTACGGAAACTCAAATATTTTACCCTACAAAAATATAATCTTCAATAAATTCTCTAAAAGAAACCAAAATCCTTCGAGATATTATAACTCTATTATAATTAATCTCAAGTTTCAACACAAGCCAAAATATCATCTTTCAAAAATCCTCATATAAAAATAGACCTATTATTATTACCTAGTAGGGGCCAAAATCCCTTAAGCTACTATACTCTATAATGAATCTAAAACACCATATCCTTGCCTTAGTAGGCAAGGCCAACAAATGTCCTTTGATTGGAGCACTTTAACACCAGTGTTGTGAGGTTGGTGGGGTTGGCAATCATCCAAAAAAGAATTTAGCCACATTTGGCTATAGGTTAGAGAGCAAAGTAAAACAAGTTTAGGAATTGTGCTACGTGTTGGCGACGTGCTTAAAACCTATTGTCTAACTTTGGCGATTTTTAAAAAAAAACAATTCCTCATAACGTGGCGATAATGTGGTCATTTTTTTTTCAAAAAGAAAAAGAAAAGAAAAGAAAAGAAAACAAAGCCTTCGTACATGTCGCAAGGGCTTTTTGTTTTTTGCCGCCAGGGATGCGAAATTTCGCGAAAACAACGAGAAGAGCTTCTAGAGCTTCTAGAGTCGAGAAAAATTCCCTGCACAATTCAAACGCACACACACGAAGCAGCAAGATCCCAAGCATTAGATTATTGAAGTTAGAAAGAAGTAGTTGAATCTAGAAATTTGGAGCTGTGGATGTTAACATCTACTTTGCATCTGATTATGAAGTGATTGCCAACAATACTGCCGCGAAACAGCTCCTCCAGACTATTTCATTCGATCTTGGAACAAAAAAAAGGCAAGAATCTCAAAGCTCATCAACTAATGAGTTTGCTCGTCGTCCTATCTCCCTCGCCGTCACTCCAGACTCCAGACTCTTTGTGTTTCATTTCAATTCCAGAGAATCCACACTCTTGTATTCCAGTTCAATTCCAGAGAATCCAGATTCTTTGTGTTCCATTTCAATTCCAGACAATCCAGACTCTTTGTGTTCCATTTCAATTCCAGACAATCCAGACTCTTTGGGTTCCAATTCCAGACAATCCAGACTCTTGTGTTCCATTTCAATTCCAGATAATCCAGAGTCTTTGTGTTCCATTTCAATTCCAGACAATCCATACTCTTGTGTTCCGTTTCAATTCCAGACAATGCAGACTCTTTGTGTTCCATTTCAATTCCAGACAATCACGTATCAGTCATAAGGAGTTGCGAAACAGATTCCATTCCCTCTCTACGATCCTCTCTCGTCATCATCAACGCAATCAGGAGCAGATGTCGGAATCGTGGAGCGCAAGGCATCAGAAGTTCGAAACCTTTACTTCCGTTGTGCAGGTGGAGCTCAACGAGCTGAATCTTAGCAAAAGCATCAGAAGGCAACGGAACACATGCGTTAGACAACTGAAATTCCGCCCCGTTGATCGCTTTCGTCTTTTGGAGAAAAGAGGAAGCAATCCGTGGTGGAGAACACAGGGAATCCGGCAGTCTCCTTCTCTTTCGGAGCACCGTGCGCACTTGTACGCGTAGCTAGAGAGGAAAGGAGCGAGCGAGAAAGGTTTTGTAAGTTTCTGAAGAAAATCTTTTGCAGGTATTAGCAGCGATGGCGGTCGTCGCAGTTGACATGGAAATTCCGAGAAACGACAATCGATTCTCGTTGCCTGGAGTGGTGGCGGTGGCAGAGAACCTCGCCTTGCTCCCGTCCCCTCGTTATCCGTCCATGCCGCGGTTTGCTGCAACACGACAGTCTCACTCCGACATTGACGCCACAGAAATTCGTAGCGCAACGTTCAAGGTCAGTTTGGAGATGGCGAAGATTTTTCTTTTTCCTGTCTGCGGTAGCTTAGCTGTTCCATTTTTCTCGATCCTTGTTCTGATCTAATGTTGGTGCTTTGTTGTTCCTGGTCTCTATTATGGGAAAAGGTGGAAGGAATGGTGTGTGCAGCATGTGCGGGTTCAGTAGAGAAAGCCGTGAAAAGATTGCCTGGAATCCAGGATGCAACTGTAGCTCTTCTCCGAAACAGGGTTCAAGTTCTCTATAGACCTGCTTTTGTTGAGGTAACATACTTCTTCTGATCATCATCCCTCACACATGCATGCTGCCTAGCAACTCTCTTTTTTGCAAGCACTCAATTTGCTACAAGAGGAAGAAGAAAGAGATTGAGAACCTCTCAATTTCCAGGAATAGAAACCCTTGTTTTGTAGTCTGATAACTCAGATCCAGCTTTAGGATTTACAAATGAAATGCTTGATTTTGTTTGTTTCCAGGATACAACAATTTGTGAAGCAATTGAAGATGCTGGTTTTGATGCCAGCATCATTGCAGAGGAGGGAGACTCATCAGGAATCATCATTGGCCGTTTCCGGATTGAAGGCATGACATCTACGTCATGCTCAGATTCAATTGAAGCTGCTCTCAACCAGGTTCCTGGAGTCAAGAGGGCATCTGTTGCTCTGATTACTGAAGAGTCAGAGGTTGAATACGACTCCAGGCTCATTACACATTTGCAGCTCATGAGTGTGATCACCAATCTTGGCTTCAAAGTCGAGCTTATCAGTGCAGGGGAGGAAAGAAATAAAGTCTGCTTGGAATTGCAAGGCTTGAATTCTCAATCAAGCATCAAGCTCATCAAAACTTCTCTGGAAGCTCTTCCTGGTGTGACAACTGTGGACATGGATACTGATGGAAGTATGGTGGAGGTTGCATATGATCCTAATAAGACAGGACCGAGGTACTTCATTGAAGCTATTGCACAGACAGGACCTCCAGGATTGTACACAGCAAAGCTCTCTGCACCAGAGAATGGAGGAGGTCCTGATCGCAGCAATGAAATCAAACGGTATAAGAAGTATTTCTTCTGGAGCTGTGTTTTCACAGTTCCTGTCATTCTCCTCTCCATGATCTTCATGTACATTCCAGGAACAAAACAAGGTCTGGACAAAAGTGTAGTGAACAGGCTAACAGTCGGTGCTCTTCTCTGCTGGATATTGTCAACTCCTGTGCAATTTGTCATTGGGAGGCAATTCTATGTGGGAGCTTACAGGTCTCTGCGTAACGGGTCAGCCAACATGGATGTTTTGATTGCATTTGGTACCAATGCAGCATATTTTTACTCCCTATACACAGTGCTGCGGTCGGCAACATCCGCAACTTTTAAAAGCAGTGATTTCTTTAAAACCAGTGCAATGCTCATCTCCTTCATCCTCTTGGGGAAGTTGTTGGAAGTTGTGGCAAAGGGAAAGACTTCAGAAGCCATATCTGAGCTCATGAACCTTGCACCTGTTACTGCCACACTCCTCACTATTGATGAGCAAAACAATGTTTTGCAGGAGCAAGAGATCTGCTCTCAACTCATTCAACGGAAAGACATCATCAAGGTCTCTCTGTACCCTCACGTCTCATCACACTTGGGTACAAAGTTTTGAAACTAAATTATAAGGATTGCAATGTCTCAGGACTTTGATGCTGATTTCTTTTTTGCAGATCTTGTGCTTTGGTATATTAAGAGTAGATTTTGTTTGACTGTGCAGGTAGTACCAGGCTCAAAGATACCAACAGATGGTGTGGTACAGTGGGGCCAGTCATTTGTGAATGAGAGTATGATCACTGGTGAAGCACGTCCAGTACCTAAGAAAATAGGGGACAAAGTGATTGGGGGAACCATGAATGAGAATGGGGTACTTCATGTGAGTGCAACACATGTTGGAGCTGAGACAGCACTCTCTCAGATTGTTCGCTTGGTTGAAGCTGCCCAAATGGCCAAAGCCCCAGTCCAGAAGTTTGCTGATTTGATCTCAAAGTACTTTGTGCCTTCGGTAATTGAATTTTCTCCCCACTTTTGATTTGTCTTCTCATTCCCATTTGTCATATTCTTTTGCTTTTCCCTGTTCCATATCTCCAACAATATGCCATCTGGGGGAAATCCATGGCAGGTGGTGGTAGTATCAGTCCTTACGTGGCTTGGATGGTATGTTGGAGGGAAAGCTGGCTCCTATCCAAAATCATGGATTCCTTCATCAATGGATGAGTTTGAGCTTGCGCTGCAGTTTGGCATATCAGTGCTTGTGGTTGCTTGCCCCTGTGCACTAGGCCTTGCCACTCCAACTGCTGTCATGGTGGCGACTGGTAAAGGGGCATCTCAAGGTGTCCTTATAAAGGGTGGTCAGGCCCTGGAAGGAGCCCATAAGGTAGGTCGCTCTGTCTGTGTCTTGAGGGTGATCATCCTTTGTTTCTTCTCTGTCTCTTGGTTTTAGTGTCTTATGGTCATTGAGGAGACTGGCAATCTTTCATGGCACGAATTTGATTTCCCTTGTGCTGTTAGTTCACATGCAGAGAGGCATGTTTTGATAAAATACTAACACCATGTGGAGCTAGGTGAAAACAATTGTGTTTGATAAGACAGGAACACTCACTATCGGTAAACCTATTGTTGTCAATACAAAGCTGTACAAGAACATGGCACTCCAGGTCTTCTATGAGACAATTGCTGCTGCTGAGGTATGTTTTGATCCTACTTCCCAATTGAGGCGTGGGTCTGTTCGCAATTTTTTGTGGTATGTCACATCTGAAGGCAGAGGTTTTTAGAGGACCAATGGATTTTGGCCTAAGTATCTTAGTTTGAACATGGGCAGGTTAACAGTGAGCATCCACTTGCAAAAGCTGTGATGGAATATAAGACAAAACTTTGCAGCAGTCATGGACAAAAAGAGGATCCACTGCCTGAAGCCAAGGAATTTTTGAACATACCTGGCCAAGGTGTACGCAGCATAGTGGATGGGAAAGAGGTGCTGGTGGGGAACCAAAAACTCATGGTAGAATATAGCATTGAGATTCCTGAAGAGGTTGCTGAGGATTTGCATGAAACTCAGATGCTGGCAAGAACAGGGGTTTTGGTTGCTATCGACAGAGAAATTGTTGGTGAAGTTGCCATATCTGATCCTGTCAAACCTGAAGCAGCTGCTGTGATTGAATGCCTAAAGTCCATGGGGATTCGAAGCATGATGGTAACAGGAGACAATTGGGACACTGCTATGACAATTGCAAGAGAATTGGGGATTGAGAGGACATCAGTTTATGCAGAATCACTGCCCAAAGACAAAGCAAATATTATTAAGGAAATTCAGGTCTGTCTTGCACTGTGCAACCCACTCTGGTTTTCAAGCTTGGAGTAAGCTCCAGAGGAACCTATAGATTTCGTGCCCTTTGAACTTGGCATAGTAGTTCCTTGTAATTTCTGGAGCTACCAATAGGGCATGAAAATGGCTTGTATACATTGGACAGTGTCAAGCTTTCTGAATAACTCTTGTGATACAGTATCTCAACCATCAACATGAGCTTGTGAGAGAAGTGAGATTCAGTTTCATGGAGTAGGTATTGGTCTCATATTGGTCTCTTTGGGAGATCAATGGAGATGTGTTCTATGATTATGATTGCCTGGAATAATTGTAGTGATTGTTGGTGATTTACAGACAACAGGAATAACGGTAGCAATGGTTGGTGATGGTATCAACGACTCTCCTGCCCTTGTTGCAGCAGATGTGGGCATGGCAATAGGGGCAGGAACAGACATAGCTATTGAAGCAGCAGACATTGTTCTGATGAAGAGTAACTTGGAGGATGTCATCACTGCTATTGACCTCTCCCGTAAGACATTCCGCCGGATCCGATTAAACTACGTGTGGGCATTGGGTTACAATGTTCTAGGAATTCCCATTGCAGCTGGAGTACTTTTTCCATCCACACAATTTCGGTTGCCTCCATGGGTTGCTGGTGCAGCTATGGCAGCATCTTCTGTGAGTGTGGTCTGCTCCTCTCTCCTTCTCAAAAACTACAAACGGCCAAACGTGGTCAACAACCTTCAAGCTCAATGGAAGCTGTGATCTTTCTTGCACAGGTCAACTCTTTTTTTGTTCATTCAATTCTTCTGGAAGTGACTACATTTGATTTCTGCCTGTTAACACCATCCTGAACATTTTGCATTCAGCAGGCACCACAGCATGCACTGTAGTCCCTGGAAGGTAGACAAAAACATTACACCCTGATTTTTGTTAATGAATGGCGCCACAATTGGGGACTATAGGTGTCCAACCTGTGTAGTTTGTGGTACTGTTGGAGTGATTCTTTTGAGTGTGCAAATTGGTGCTTCATTTTCCCCTATCAATAACTGATAGGGCTGTACCAAAGCTTGTATATTATTCCAGTTCAAGTGAGTAATAAATTGGTTTTTTCCGGCTCAATGGTCTCCTTTCTATGTGTTGGAGTTTGTGTGGGCTCCCACTGCAGCATGCACAATCTGGATGAGCAAAGCCTTTCACCTTTCCTGTATCCAAATCCCTTCAAGCAGCTCCTTATCTGAAACTCAGGTTTGACATGTTCGACAGTTTCCTTTCTGCAGGCTTGGAGCTTGTGTGGGCTCCCATTGGAGCATGCACAATTTGGAGTGAGAAAAGCTCCATCTTTCTCCACAAACAAAGTTCTTCAAGCACTGCCATATCTTAAACTCAGGTTTGGCATGTTCTACAAGGAGATGGTTTTTGCTTGCTTGCATCTCCCATTTTAAGGTCATGATCTCATCTTCCTTACCGATTTCCTTTCTGTTTTGATCCTCATCCTGCAGCAAAAACACTCTTTCAGAAAAACAATGTACTATATACGACTCATTAGACAAAACATTTTGGCAGCTTGTCTCTTCACTGAATTAACATTGATCTTAAAATGAAGAAAAAATGTAATGGTTCTACTGTTGATGTTACTGTTGTCCCTAATTTTATTTTCTACAATTCAGAAGTTTTGAAGCTTTTACAATTAGCATCTGTTTCTTGTCAAGCTCTTGACCTTATCCACTTACTGAAGATGTTTTGAAGCTCTTACAACTGGCATCTGTTTCTTGTCAAACTCTTGATCTTATCTACATTCTGAAGATGGAATTTCCCAATGCTATGTGCTGTGCAGATCTTCACTCGGTTTGGAAATGAGACGGTTCTTAGGTGCCCATTTTCCTAAACTTTCTTATTGCTTGTGTGCACTCAGAGCTTCAGTTCAGCCATTCTTTCCTCAATAGGTAACATTGAACATTTCTTTAGTGAAACTGAGTAGGACTAGCCATTCATATCTAGTCCTACTCTGGATATGAATGGCTAGTCCTACTCTGGCCATGGACAAGATATGAAAATTGTAGTCATAGATTCAATGTGATGTTCATAACCTTGTCATTTCGTCAGCTTCACAAAAGAGTCTGGATTCTAGCTTGTTAGCTTTTTCTCAGAAGCAGATTAGAAAGCAGCTGGTCACAATGCTTTAGAAAGCCACTGGTGACCAGAATCAAGTTGTATCACCAGATATGATATGCAAGAGATTTCCCCACACAACCAGGGACACAGGCAGCAAATGGCATTGAAACTGAACACAGACCTTTTTATTATATCCAATCGATCAATGCTACAAAAGAATCATATCAGATTCTTATACATGGCAGAGAAACCCTGTCCAGGTTCCAGCAGTACATTACCACGTGCTTCGTAAACAACATGCACACACAATAGTGACTACATACAAATTGCCAACTATCTGTTCAATAGCCCTGTGCAAAAGGCCTTTCCCGTTATGTGGGGGGAGAGGCAAAAACGTTTGCTTTGACACAAATGGTCAGAGCACCACACACAAGATGAGCTATAGATAGAAATGATGCCCAAAAGAAGACCCCCCCCACAAGGCTGGCTTGTAGAATTGAACCAAAAAGTAAAGATATCACAAGAGCACATATTGCAACAACTATTCACAAAATTCCTTTTTTTTTAAAAGGAGAAGCAGATCCTCCCTCAACATGAGCAAAAGGAAAGTGATCTAGATTCCATCACACCTGAATATAGAAGAAGAGGGGTGCAATGGAGGGGATACAAAGCCCATTATGACTTCACAGTTTACTGCAGTAAAATGCACTAATTGGAAACCACGACAGACATTTCTGCTACATGACATCATGAAGGAAGAAGAGCAAACATGTGATGTGAATAGTCAGGCCCAACTTCGACAATCTCTTTGGGAATTTGCATGGCACCACACCCTTGAGGCATTGGAGAATGCCAAGTTTATCTTCTGCTGCTCATTTACTGAAGCAGCAAAGCCAGCCCTGCACCAAGATCAAAAGTCCACAAACCACAACTTTAAGCTCATGCTCAATGCATCAGATGAAAAGAAGCCAAGCCACTTCCATAGGCTTTTATATGCACTCCTTGACTGAAATACAAGCGCAGCCTGCACCTTGCTGTGAGTACATTCTAAACTTATCATATGCATGCAGCAAAATCCCCTTCCTTCCAAATAAAAACTTATGCACCTCTGCTAACAACTCCTGACAACAAAGACTGGGTATTACAAGCTTTTCAACAAAATAAACAAGTACAGCTGCACCGGGGACAAAATGAAACAGGAAACAAATGCTGGTCAACCTGAGAGCAGTTTATCTTAATATGCAGGAATTATGACAAGACAGAGATCATAACTACTCACAGAACTTTGAGTTTGTTTCCTTGGTCGATCGCTTGGCTGTCTCTGATGTGGGTCCTCGAAACTGCCTGCTGTTGGTTCATTCATCTGTGGAATGCGCACAGGTCCACCCTCCTTCTTCTCAACTGATGCTTTTTGGAATATCATTGTGAACCCCTCACCAGCAGTAGGGTCCTTTGCATCCCAGGCTCCAAATTTGGGCAATGTCCCACCCTTTGCTGGCTGTCAACAATCCATACAACATAATTCAGACAAACAACAAAAAATTTGACCTATGATTGCTCCAAACTAAACCAAAATTTTGGACCTCAACATCTTGCAGGTGTAATTGCAACACACAAGGAAGAATTTCTCTCCAAACTTACTGGCTCTTCTGGCCTTCCAGCTCCTGCACGTAGTCGAGATCTGTTGATGGGTGTGCCTGGTGCAAATACTGACCCATCATCCCCAGATGCACGCCTACCTTTCTCCCATGCAGGGGAAGAAGCACCACGTCCAGCCTCCCTTGTTGTCAGCCTCGCAGGATAAGAAGGGTGCATTGGTGACCGGTCTGTATTGTGGCTGGAACCCTCTGCACTACTCCGGTCTGAATTATGGTTGGAATCTCGATCTATTACACCACGCCTAGGTGGATCAGAAGGCACTGCTGCTCTTGTAGGACCCCCAGCCGGGCCCCCTCTGCCTACATAGCGAGGATTGTCTGCACGGTTTGCAGAAGGTTCCTGTGAATATCGCCCAGGATGTTCTGTCTTGTGGTGTGTATCTGCCTCCTCCTGGCTGGGGGCATGCTCATGACGCTGATGAGGAGCTTCAACAGCAGTTCTTCCACGTGGGGCAACAGGCCGGTCTTCACTTGGAGGTAGGTAACCATATGCAGCAGCTAGGGCAGGGTTCTCAGCTGGATCATTGGGATTTATCATTTTCCCACCCTTTTCAGCACGTGCATGATCAAATACAGCAGTGTAAGCTGGAGTGTTGGCATTCGCATCCCAGTTCCCAAACTTTGGAACATGGGGGCGATTCTGCATTCACAAGTGGAACACATTTCAGCAAGGTGAGAGACTGAAAACACCAAGGAAATGCATATGGGAACATTTCAAGAAAATTCTGTATCTTTACAACCGTTGAGAATTTCACCATACTTACAATCTAATTCAGCCTGAATGGAACTCAGAGATGACTGGATACTCAGATTATAAAGATTTTTGATCCCGTGGACAGTGAAAAAGATGAGACAGAGAAAGAGAGAAAATTCAGATTGGTTTGAACAACAGCAACAACCTTCAGCAGCAACATGTAGCAACTACCATAACACTCCACTGACATCATCAACTCCCAGCAATGGTGGAGGTCAATGACATACATTAACCAAGACTATCTCTGTATTATCTCCATGCATACTGAGAATTCTCAATACTAGAGTTCTAAGTCAACCTGAAAAGAATTGAGAGATGACCCATAATTGGGTCATGGATATTTCAGATCTGAAAATATAACAGCAACCAATCAGCAAGCATGGAAAAAAGGAAACCCAACCCTAAAGAAAAGAGGAAAAAGGACCAAAAGAAAAAATTGAGCAGTGTTGTGAATGACAAATATGGTCATATGCACATTTATGGAGCTTCAGTAGCAACATGTGTGGGATTGACCAACTACCATAACATCCACATAGACTTTATCAGTTCCCAGCAAATGTGTGGAGATTGGCATCAAGCATTTAACCAACGAACAGAGTTTTCTGTCACAGCAACCAGCAACAACAAGAAGACTTAGCCACAATGCTGTGACTAGCTGGCAAGATCAACATAACCTGAAAGACAAGGAGATGACCAACAGAACCGTGAAGAGAGAATATGACTCATGAAAAAGATTGTAAACAAGATTATTTCTTGATTACCAATTATAATCAAGTTGGTTGAGAAATAATCAATAAAGAGACCTCCAACTTGGGTTACACAACATCAAAAAGAGCAGCTAATGTTCTCCTGGATAATAAGAATGAGAAGACTACAAAATCTATGCAACAGTTTTGAGGGCCCCCACGAAACTTCCATTGCAACAATGATTACACTTATGCCAACAACAGAGACCTCTCATCAAAGCATTCAAATTACACATAGACAGTACATGAGAGGTGGATGCACAGGTGTGTATAGCTCAACCCCCGACTTTTGATGAGATATTTACATATGTATCTACTAAATGCAAAGAAAATCCAAACTGCAAATGAAAAGGGTATGAAAATTGTGTCAAGGTTGAGACTGACAGAGAGGAAAGTAACACATATCTGGGAGATTGCAGAGAAATCTGCACAACAAAACTTTGAAGATAACAAGACAATGAGTGCAAGTCATAACCTTGGTGAGAGTTGCACACAAAGAGACAGACCATCAGATGTCACCTTCATCACAAATAGCAGTGACAAGCTGCCATGACTACACACTACTGACTTCATCAGCTCCCCCACAGTGAGAGGGAAGAAAAAAAGATCAAAACTGTGGGGAACATGCATCAGAACAAATGCAACAGCTAAACTTGGTAAAAAACCTACAGCTATAGACAAGTGTAATATCAGCATGATACCCACTGTAACTCTGCAGCCATATTTCAAGCAGTCTCCAAATTGCAGAGAGCTGCCTGGAGAATGCTACATGGGATCACCAGGGATCCCTAATTTCTAGTAACAAAACCATATCAATCAAACCCTCTAGAGACAAGGCTTTTGGGGATGGAGGGGAACCCAGAAATGCTCAGCTTTGAAAATCATCATGTGAGAGATTGCCATGGTGATGCGGATACTAACAAGAAAGAGATATATTACACCATGTGCGAGAGAGAGAAAAAGAAACACAGACATAGGGAACAGCCAACAGGGACAACCCCTCTTTCCATCTCTTGAAAGTGAATACAACTGCTGCTACTGCAGCTGCTGATGATGATCTTGCCACCCAAAACAAAACTCTCGCTTGCTCTAGCACTTGTAGTGGACAAAGAAACTCTGAAAGTCAAAAGATTCAGAAGACAAAAACACTTACGGCCATCTCAGAGAAATCTCTCTCCCTTCAGTCCGTGGCACGCTTCTTGTTTGTTTGTCTCTCGCCAGTTGCTTTTGGACTGATACCCGATACGAAGACTCGTCGTCTGCAGCTGACCTACCACCTAAAACCGCCACCCCTTTCCTCCCGTTCTCAAAATCTCCAGGGAAGAAGAAGAAGAGCACTCAGATTAGTCGGTAAAGCTGAGAAGAAGGTGCTGCTGCTGTTGCACTCCAAGCAGCTCCGAGCCTAGTTAGGTTCCTACCCTGCCCCGTCCTGCTGGTCTGTTTGTGTGAGTGCAGCGGTAGACAGAAGAGAAGGAAGCAGACACGGCGCGCCAGGGCTAGGCAGACACCAGCCAGCTAGACTGTTGCAACAGTAGTCCCCACGCTCGATGTTCATCCGTTTGCATCATGGGTGGATGATGGCGCTTTGTCGAATCTTTCCTCTCTCTGCGTCTCTCTCTCGCTTCTGCTGGTGTTCGTGGACCCCACTGATCATGCATCTCTACCTTTCTTTGAGGTGAAGTTTGTATGGGTAGAAGAAATCTCAGAGTTTTGGAGCAACCCATATCCTTTTCTCCATATCGGCTTATTAGTTTTCTCTCCCACTGCTAAATCATGCCTCGTCCTCTACCTCTACTGGATGATCATTCCTCCCCGGCCTCCACCACCACCAATTGCCTCTGGATTCATGCAACACAGAGACAGACCCTAAACCCTAAAGAGATCTTCACATTGTGGTTTGTGCTAGAGACGCAATCTTCAAGCTCCATGAAGAAGTAAGTTTCTGGCAGCTTGAAACTACTAGTGAAGCTTAGGACATTTCAGACAACAAAAACTTGTGTTTTTTGTTGTTGTTGTCGCATCTCAGAACAAGCAACAGCAGCTCCTAAAATTGTGCCAAGGAAGGAGGAAGAGGAGTAGGGTCTCTTGTTGCTGTCACAACTGGTGATCATGGCCACATTTTTAGCTGGCTCAGGACCACTAGTATATGGCTTCACTGCCATAGGAAAAGGATCTGGCAGTTTGTGCAAAATGGTATGCAGAAGCTTGTCCCTGCAACAACAACTACCACCATTGCTCGTTGGCTTACCAAGAAGGAAAGTGCATTCTCCTGTTGCCACTGTCAGAGCAGCAGCATCCATGTCTCCTATGTTTGGTGGTACCAACAACTCCTTCCTTGCTCTTACACTGCCACCCATGATTTCTTGGACACTCGCTCACTCACACAACAACAATTCTTCAATGCTCTTTCCCTTCACAACAAACAGTTTTGAAACTCTTTTGCCATCAATTTTAGAATTCAATGCAACAACATTCATGCACTCGACAATTGTCATATCTCAAAACTCTTCAGCTTTCTTTACAGAAGAAATCTCAGCAGATATGGCAACAGGAAGTCCAAAGAAGAAGAGACCAGCAATAGATTCTCATGTCTCCAGTGTTTGAACTTTCTAGACCAGCATAATATCCCAAAGCTCCATGATCATCTACATGGTGGAGATTTTGTGGCCATTGTGCAGATGAGATTCTGAAGCTGGCAACATTCCAAACAGGAAATGGAGAGGATGCAGTTGGTGTTGTCCGTGGTGACACTGTCTGGTACATAACATTATTTTACTATGGTAACCCCCCACAGTGATGATGATGGTGCATAATTCTCATTTTTTCTTGACAGCTTGATCGATAACAAGGGTTTTTGATCTGTGATCCATCTCTCTTGGAAGGTCTGTATACCAGCAGCACAACAAAACTCTAGTGATTCACACCTCAAGTGATTCACAAAGTTCTGTGATTGCCAGCTAGAGAGGATATGATAGGGGAGAAAGAAGCTGAAGGAAAATGAGAGTTTTTGTCTCATAAACTGATGGGGACTGAATAATGGGATTCAGGCATTTGCAGGATGTGGTGAAATTGCCCCAGAGCATATTACCGGCACAGTTGTCTGACATGGTGGGTGTCATCCAGCATTGGGACCTGCTCAAGAACAGGTGCAGTTTTCCAGTGATGTGGTGGATTCAGGGGGGGTTAGGAGGATGCTGAATTTTTTTGGTAGAATTACACACCTTCCGACTCAGGGAGTAACTCATCTTGAGATGAGCAACGTTTTGTGAAATCTGTCAGCACAAGCCTTGATGCCTCAACAGTTCCCCAGCCAATTGAGGAATCCATGTTGTGTTCTTGTATGGTGTAAGTTCCACTTATCTGCCGAGTTCATGCAGGCAGAGTTTAGGGTTTAGGTTAGGGTTCATGCAACCCCACAGAGCTCTCGTGGAGTTGCATGAATCATCCATACCTATTCCAACTTATAGGCGTCAATTCACTCTAGCACAGCAGACCTGCAGGGTTTAGGGTTCAGGCACTCAACAAAATCTATTCTTCTTGTGACCAAACTGCCACCAAAAAATCACAATTGGCTAAGTAAGATTCTTGAAACACCTGGAGGAGAAGGCTTTGATGTAGTGAAAGAATTTGCAAAGCTCATTATATAGATTGTATGACCATAGCTGCATTAAATGATTGCAGCTTACAGCTGACAGGAGAGGGAAGAAGATTGAACGAGGTTAAGATCCAGGCACCCATACCCAGGCCCACGGGAACAATAATGTGCATTGGAAAGAACTACTTGGATCATGTCAAGGAAGTTGACACTTGGAAATCTGCACCTGGCATATCTACTCCAGAAGCCCCAAAGGTTGGATCTTCTGCACTCTTATTCTAGCTGCTGTAGTTTTGAGTTCTGACATCAGTGTAAGTTGGGACAAGTTCGGTTTCAGTATCTGCTACTAACCTGAACAAGGCCTGTGACCTTTGATCTGCAACAGGCATATATAATATTTGGTTTTCTCTTCTTGCTGACTATTTTGTTGTAGAATGCAGCATCCAATTGTATTTACAAAAGCACCACAATCTGTCATTGGCCCTGGAGCTGCCATTAAGTATCCATATGGATGGTCTGAGCTTGTGGACTATGAAGCAGGTGGGTCCCTTCACCTTCATTCTCTC
>Ga0116231_10002452_pt1 | contig 38782 bp, 25 predicted proteins | sample S1TSphgellanicum_2_FD_89695 | JGI IMG/M metagenome (GOLD analysis project Ga0116231, IMG submission 89695) | Host-associated microbial communities from peat moss isolated from Minnesota, USA - S1T2_Fd - Sphagnum magellanicum MG | ecosystem: Host-associated > Plants > Peat moss > Unclassified...
AAAAGATCATAGAGAAGAAAAAGAAATGTAGAGAAGGTAATCTTTTCTCCCTTCTGCATTTGGGATGAAGCACTCCTCTTGCTTTTTCCTTTCCAAATTCCTTCAACGTTGAGCTCTCCACCTTCTTCAAGCCTTGTGTCTACATCTCCTCGAAACTCTATGCTACTCAAGTTCATGAGCTCTTCTAAGCTTTGGAGATGGAGTGAGCAGGAAATGAGGTGAGGGAGGGAGGTAGGAGGGCAGAGGTAGGTAGTAGGGAGGGAAGTAGGTAGGAGGGGAAAATTTTGGGGCAGAGAAGGGGGCTGAAAAATCCCTGGGCAAGGCAAGAGGATGTGTTTTTGGTTCATCCCCAAAACGGCTTGAACAGCCTCATCCTGAACAACAGCATTGGTGGCTGTTGTTTCACTCCAGCCATGAATCAGTGCTAGGCAATTCTTGACTTCTATAAAGAACCTGGTTGGGTTCTATTAAAAAAAAATTAGAATGATTGCACTTCCACAAAAATATGCAATCCTGGGTCCTGTTCTTGAAAAAAAATCAGACCGTGATTCTGATTCTGAAACCGACCCAGTTCAGTTCCATTCCAGTCATGGGTAACCCAGTCTGGAACCAAGGGAGAACTCCTGATTCACCTCCAACTAACCCCTGGTTCCAAACGTTTTTCCCAAAACAATTTTATTTTTCAAAATTCCAGTTTCAGTTCTGGTTCCAATTCCAAAAATCAGATCTGGTTCTGCTTCAGTTTTTCCTGACTGATGGAAGGCACTTCTCTTTTAATCTTTAAATTTAGAAAGAACAGAAAGGCACAAGAAATTAATAAAATAAATCCCATTTCTTTTCACAGAGTCCAAAGATTGACCCTTCTCCCCCTTGCAGAAATTAGTTTTTGGTATTTTTAGTCTTTTGGGTATGTATGGCTGGGAATGACTTGACTAAATGTTGAGTGGTTAAGAACAGCCAACACCTCAGCGGTACATTACACATAATCCCACTTAACAGAAATCTTAGAATTGTCCCCTTCAAAGCAGGCAATTGTGCTGGTAGGAGGCTTCAAATAACAAAGAGAATTTTCTCCATGGTTATAAAGTGTCAGGTAACACCTCAGGAACACATTGAAAACTCGAGGAACATTTTGGGAACCTGATGTGAACACATTGAGAACTCGAGGAACATTTTGGGAACCTGATGTGAACACATTGAGAACAGACAAAAAATCAAAATATTCTCCCTCCACCCTGCCATAAAGTTTGGAGAGCAATCTTTGGATCAAGCCATCTAAGGTGAGTTACTCGATGGGGGGTGTCATATATTGTCATACATCTCAGGAATAATTGTCAAGGGTTCTGCCCATCTCTAGATACTAAGAAATTCAATGGACCAAACTTGTACACTTCGTCAACTAGGGTCTTTCACAAGTCTACTAGTAGAATTGGCCACTAGGCTAGACACTCCTCCCCCACCCCCAAAAATTAGAAATTCTAGTAATCAATGTTGAAAACTATGTTGATAATAGGTAACTAACTTTCTATTTTTTTCTAAAGAGGTGTTAGGTTCGAAATTAGTGTCGACCAGTAAAACATTCAAAACAAAACAAAATTAAAACTCTTTTTGCAAAACAAGCAAAATCAGGCAATGCAGTTGTACACAAAACCACACAAGATGACTCAGAACAAACATGAAAATGCACCAATCAAAGATCATTTGAGGGGTATTTGAGATCTCTTGAATTGGCCATGGCTGATTCTCTCATTTCTTACATACTTAAGCTAGTTTATGACCTATAACATATCCCAAAGTTACATTCTGCCATGTAACTTGCCCAGCCTCAATCTAGCAACTTGATACAAAGACATGGGTTAAGCTGGATTCATACTAAGGTGATCAAGGGGATAAATTAGAAAAATAAATTAACCTTAACACTATCCCATTCAGCCAACAAAGGTAAAAATTGTTTTGGGAAATGACATCATTGGCATTACAAGGGGGATAAATAATAATCCTAACCTCAGGAATGAAAATCTTCATTTTCTTAAAGTTTGAGATCAAGTTAGGGTGGAATAAGGAAGTTAGTTTGACCCTTTAATTTCAAAAGCCTAAAATAACTCCCCTTGTGTTCTCAAGAAGTTCTAATATTGTTGCCACCAACTTGCTTAAGTAAGAGAGTGTGGGGAATTGGAGATGTCTAGGAATTTTTTGGGCAACCTGAATAAATTTTTCCCAATTCGCCCAAAATCTTCAAGCGCTTTGGAAAGATTCTCCCAGGTTTTTTTTTGGCTAATTGCCTTAGGTTTTTGGCTAGTCTAGAAAACTATTCCAAACCTTATAATTGAGAAAAGAATTTTTGGGCAGTTTAAAAAGCACCGCCTGCTCCTAGATGGCCGAACTTTTTTTCAAGCAACCAAAAGATCCTACAACCAAAGATCTTACCCTATGTAAATATCACAACTTAAACTAACACTAAAGATTCTAATTTTATTGAATTTTTAGTCATGAAAATACTCAAAATTCAATGACTTTTGCTGCCTGCATTACCTGCTCCAAATTACAACCGGCCCTACCAGGTTCCCTGCTCTCTATTACATTTAATTGCAAACCCTTATGAAACCCGCTGATTTTTTTGTGTACATAGTTGTGCCAGGGTGAAGCCTTACTCACATTCATACCCTTACCTTTTTGAGTGAGGCCTCTTAGAGGTCATATTAAGCCTTTAAAATGTTAGATTTGAAGTAAGAGACCTGATTTGGGACATTTGTTAAATTAGAAATAATTTGAATAGATTTTACTATGGTACCATCGTGGGTGGTGGTTCACCCAAGGCTTAAAAAATGTCGCACTAGGTAATGTAATTACAAGGTTCCTGAGAACCACTAAATTATCACATATGAGGTACCTGCAGAACATTACAAAGCAGGCATTTCCCACGCCTGCACCAAGGACTCAGGGCACACCTGGTGGCTGGTGCCCACGACACTTTCACTAATATCAGATCTCAATTTTTACCAAAGAAAAAAAAGGAAACCACTGAATAAGTTCATGGAAAACATCAATTGATTGCATCCAGTACAAAAGTATCGTCGGACATGTTTTGTCCTCCCCCATTCCCATTACCCTTCCCTTTCCCCGAAACCCAGTCCCAATGGTTGCCTCTCAATGGTTACCTCTATGTAGCATGAGTATGTTATGCCCATTTTAAAAGCTGCCATGCCATCCCTATCTTCATGGAATGCATGCAAACAACATGTGATGGGATGTCATTTTGACCCATTAGGGTTTAGGTTTCGCAGTAGCTTTGCATGTGCGTTTCAGCATCATCAATTTGTGTTTTCTTCATTGGTGTTGTTGCAGCACCTTTGATCCTCCACCTTTTGAATATAGTTTCAATGCCATTGTGTGTTCCATGGTGAAACAACTTCTTTATTTTAGGTTATTGCTAATTTTGTGCATTCTCTTGAATCACAAGGTTGATATAGGAGTTTTAATTTTTTTGTTAAGTTCATCAATGGTTGGTTGTCATGGAACTGCACCAAGGTTTTCTTGTGTGTGTTTCCACAAATGTTTGCAAATACATTATTATGAGCTTGTTAATAATATATTTGCTAACATTTGTGAAAGTGTTATTATTGGTGTCCAACTAGATCAAAGTTATTTGGTAGAATTTTAGTGATCTCCATTGAAGAAAATTGTTAGGTTTCCATTTCAAGTTTTTTTTTCAATTTGTTATAAGTGTTTTGAAAAAATATTCCTAACATTTTCGAATTATTCTTCATGTATGAACCAAGGTCACAATTTGTGAAGGGTGCCATTCAAAATACAATGATTCAAGCATGTGCATTCGAATGCATGCAAAATCACCTCATCTGAGTGTTCACATTTAGGTGTTCTTCTCTTTGAATCTTGCGGTGTAACATGGGGTGAACTATAACATGAAAATTGATACTATAACAACATTTGGCAGGAAACACATTGTCATGACATAGGTGTCAAACCATAATTCCAGTGTTGTAAACTTGTGAGCCATGAATCCAATGCAAAAGGTTGGAACTTTGTAAAAATCTAAAGGCCTCAAACGAATTTTTAAAAAATGTATAGGGTTTTTATTATTAAGTTGCACTATTCCTTTGGGCACAATTAGTTGTGAGATAGTTCTTTCTAACATGGTGGTGGGTTGCCATAAGAAATAGCACAAAGTCTAATGGTAATTGGGAAAGTTTATTGTTTTGGAAACTCTATCTAATATGGCTACAAATAAGAAAGAAATAGGATAGTCAAATGGGTTTGAAGGGTTGTTGAAGTACTATGTGAAGTTAACACCTACTTGATTTATAAAATAATGGGTCATTCCTAAACTTTATAATTTGAGCTTCTATTATAAATATTTTCATCATGGGTGAACCCATTAAATGGGGACAAGGATCAACTTGATTTCCAATGTGTGTCTTGTGTAAAAGAATGGTCAAATAAGTTATGACTTTCTGACCATAGGTCTACAAAGTGCCCCAATGGTCCCGTTGATCCAGGAACAAATAAACCCATTTCTATTCCAGTGTCTCCCAATTTGGCCAATGCCCAATTATCAAAAAAATTGAAAAGGTAGATTAAAAACAATGATTCCTTTTCTATTCAATTGAAGTTAAAGACCTAAGTTGAAGTAGATGCAAAAACAACCTTGGAAAAAGTTCTAATGAATGGTGAGCACATTCATGTCCAAGTGTGTAGGTTCAAATCCCTCAAAAGGTTGTTGTTAGAACTTCGTTATAATAAAAAATGTCAAAAATATGCTTCGAAAAAATTGCGACAAAATATGACATAACCAAAAAGGGGGGGGTCAACATAAAAAAGGTAGCCTACAAGTACATCAAGCAAGCCTATCTTAGATGTGCCATAGGAACAACCAAATGTTGTTGACCCCAAAGTTACAAAACAAATTACCAAAGAGAGCAAGTTGGTTCCTTCAATTGATTAAAACACAAGTACGATTGTTGGTAGTATAGGTGAGACCAACTTGCAAGTGTTAACCTCATTGACCATGCAGAAAAGTGGGATAACAAAGTTGAAAAAAAATATCAAAGGTCTTGACATCCTTAAGCACATGCCAAAAATAGAAAATTTCAATGTAACAACAAGTCCACCTTATTCCAACATGGAAGGGGAAAATGAAAGTACTGAAAAGCATTCATACTTCCATCCATCTCCATTGCATTCAACTATTGCTCTACATGAGTTGCACACTTAGAGAGACATTCAAGGTGCACAAAACCATTACTTGAAACTTATAGAATTTAAGGCTAATAAACACATGACAATCCCATGGGAAAGGCCCATACCTATGCCAATCAAGCTACAACCTCACTTGTAAGTGTAGTCATTATCAAATGTACCAAGGACTATGTTGAATGTAGTAAAATCCTACATCCCCCTAAGTTTGAAAAATTATTGCATGAGTTTTAAGAATTGGAATTTAATGAAAATTGCATAATAATTTTTTACTTGTGAATTTTCATCTCAATGGTTTTTGTGTAATTCCAAAATGTTTCATTATATATTTAGTGGATGTTACACACTCAAAATTGGGATGTTGATTCTAGTTGAAAATTTGAATGTCCTTTATCTTATGTTATATTAACCCATTCTTTTTGAAATTTTGTGCATGACCATATATTGATGATTGTAAAAGCTTGGTAATGAAAAATATTTGAATATGTGTTTTAATTTTATTATTCATTGTAGTCTTTTTTTTAGAACGTGTTTTTATCACTCAAATGTCATAATTTGAAAACCTTGTTCAAAGGAAAAATGAATATTATGATTTTAAAATAAGCAAGGTTACAATTTATTGAAGATTTGATGTGTTATGTAGAGTTATTCAAATATATAATGAATATGTTTTGTTGTATTTGGATTAAAAATGAATAAATTTATATGAACGTGATAAAGTTCATTTCATATATGTTCATTTGAGGTATGAAAAGGTATCCACTAAGTTATCTACTACTAAGACCCCTCCAATGTAACATTTAAAATTTTATTTTGAATTTTGATAAAAACATGACATGGATATAATCACATATTTTCTAGAGGTAATCAAGTTGTGTCTAAATGAAATTTATTCATCTTGTGGGTAAGGACAAACACAAATGAGCCAACAAGTACAAGGCTACCTTGTTTGTGAAGGAGGGATGCTAGGTCATGAACATGTGAGGATGAACATGAAAAAATCTTCTTAAAAATATTATGTGCATGTCAACTAAATATTAAGATAATATTCTTTGATAGGTAAGGCATAATCTTTGTTGATGTGGAGGAATATTTTTCCACGTGTCCATGGATGAATGATATTTATGGATGAAAATATGGATGAACTTTATTCTGAATGTTGCCAACAAATGTTATTTTTGCAAAAAATTGAACAAAAGAAACAAGGTTGAAACAATTTATGTTGGTTTCTTTCAAAACAAATCCACAAATGAAATGTTCAAGTCACAATTTAAAGCCATAATTCATATTTCCTTAATATGAAATATATTCAAGCTTCGCAACATCTAAACCATACATAATGTTAAATTAAATCCCAGAGACCACCAAGTGATATGTGCCAATCTGAACACTTACTATTCACCACCAAAAGGCATGTGCTTATTTGAAACAAAAACAATATGAAATAGCCCATGACACTTCACATTGCCTACACTAATTAAAGTTATTTTTTATTTTTGTTCACTTTCTCAACCTCTAGTGTCTACAACAATTTTTGCTACTTGCAAAATCAAATTGCATTTTCTTCTTATATTAATAATTTGCTCGATCTATACAACAAGCCTCTATTTTACAAAGGCAAGAGGAAAATTCTCACCAATTTCCACACTAAACACATTGGAATCAATGATAGAATATACACTAATTTCAAGCATATTTGATCTATAAAATATGTGAAATGACAACAAAACCTTGGGAATGTCAAAAAGATGACACTCAGTTACTCCCCCTCCAGTATTTGCTAGAATTAAAACATGGGGGAAAAAATGGAAAAAAACAATTAACAAAACAAATGAATGGGTGGCATGGCGATGGGCAAATGTGAAGATAGACAAAAAAAATCTTGCAATATTGAAAAAAATTGTAAACATTTCAAAGGAGGATATGGAAGACTACCACTGGGCGATGTTTACACATGCCTTGGATTTTTTTAAATAACACACAAGTTTGAAAAAACCTATGCTAGAAAAAAAAATTCACAAGTTTACTTAGCAATTTGTCGATAGAGGATTTAATAACCCTTGGAAACTTGCTATTGACAAAATTCTTGAAACCCTGAAGACAACTCTAAGTAACTCCAAGCAAGCAAACTTGGTTGCCATTGGATTTTGAAAATAGAATTTTAAAACAAGCGAATGGAATCCGTGAATCGTCGGATGATAAGGCCAACCCCAAAACCACGAAACATGTATGATAGTCGAAAGAAACGATGGATCAATAATTGAAGGAGAAATAATAATACAATTATTTGCAATAAATTGTGAAATGATGCAAGGGTTAAAATGAATATTGGCTAAAGTTGAACATTGAAATTGATTATTGAAAAAATCGAATGAACTAATGTTGAGACAAAACATCATAAAAAATATGAAAAGAAACCATTAAAAACTTTCATGAGCACCACCAAATTTAAATATGTTCCCGATGGTAGAAAGAAAAAAATTCAAAATTGTAGATGTAGAGATGTAAGCAGTCATTGAATGATGGGGATATTCTAATCACATATAATATTATAAGATATATGGGACGATGATGAAAATGTTTTTGACAATGTTTTTGAACAACCTACAACAAAAATAATGTATAGGTATGCAGGTTATTCACAAGGAAATTCACCAGGCCATTAACCTAACCATGTGGTTTTCAGAGGCTAAAAAATGCACCAAATTAAATACATTTAATATTTGTAATCTCTAGTTCTAATATTTAAAATATACATAAGTTAAGATACAAACCTATTTAAATTGTCCACACGATTGTTTAAATACATGCATTACATATTTAAAGATCTCTTGTACATCCAAATATCAATTGAAGTTTGGAAATGTTTTGAGTGTTTCATACTTGATATGAAGTTTTATGTAGGTATGTAATGAAGTATAGGAATAATAGTTGCTAAAGGGCATGAACTAGACACATGGCATGTAAAACGAATGCAAACAAAAAATGGCATGAAACCACCTCATGAGGCCCAAGGGCCGGTGAAGTGATCACAATTACATGTTACACATACCACGCATGACACGAATAGGAAACATAGTTCTTTTGCCAATTATAACATTTTAGTGTAGCCAATCCCATCCAAATGATCCAAAAAATGTTAAACAATTTTGAAACGATCATTAAATGAAGTAATTTTAAAATGACCCTATAAAAATTTGGCCTTTGGGATATGTTTACAACTTTGTAACATTGCATGACTAAAGTTCAGTATCTTTCAATGAGCTTCCAAGTAGCAATAAAAAAAAAAAGTTCTAAGTTGAATTGTTCATTTGCATAATGTCATGATATCCATATCCCAAGCACTCTTGTTGAACGTTAAGAGATTTGGAATATTACCCATTAGTATAAAAAAATAGAGCTAAAAAATGTAGATGTAGAGTTTCAAGTAGAGATCGAGTACTTGGCATCTTCTAACCACTTGCAGGATTACAAAATATATGGGACAATGGTAAAAATGTTTTGCTTGGAGTTTCTAAACAATTTGCAACAACCTCCCAAAAACAATCCATGGCCAACACATTTGACAAATCAAAATTGTAAAATGTTGTTTCACAAGTAATGTGACTTCCTACTCGGATTTCAAGCTAACAAGAGAATAAGAGAATCAATCTCGCTACGAAAATGGCTGAGGAATGTTTTTCATGTTGAACATGATGCATACAAAACACTAGTATTCGTTTATAGCAGAGAATTGGATGTTCTTGTATCAACCAGTTCTATTACTAGAAGTGATTTGGAAGAGGAAAGCTCCCCACCATATTCAAAAGATGTAGTGATGAACTCAAAAAAGGAAATGACGAATTAAAAAAACACCACCCCAATGGTTATACCATAATCTAGAATGGGTTCCAATGAAATGAACAACCCACCAATGGCATTCAACTTAATTCAATATGTCAATAAAAAAATTTGGCAACACATTTGAAATTGGTAATAATTGCAAAGCCTGACATTATAAGTTAACAAGTCTTTGTAAACAAGGTTCTTCGAGGATATGATGCACAAAAAGATATATTTTGTATGAAAAAAATGTTTTTTGAACTAATATGACTTTTTGGGTTAGCAAAGTAATATGTTTACTATCTTTGAATAGAGCATATGGGGAGAAAACAACTATAAAAATTGCATAGGTTACTTAAAGTAGATGATACTATTGGTTTCAAAATAGGCATCACATTTTGAAACATTTGACAAAAGTGATATACCAAATTTTGCATTTCATTTCTTTTATAATAAAAAATGATTTAAAATAATTGAATGTCATGTACAAAGTACAACAAAGCATTACATGAGTAATATCAAAAAAAATTTAAAAAGCTTGGGAGGATGAGCTAGCTTGAGAAATGACAACAAATATAAACACAATATAACATATGCTTCCAAACATCATAAAGAAGTTTAAAAGATTTAGAAAAAACCCAAAAAATTCCAACATTGAATCTAAAACACTTGACCTCAACCTACCTTTTGTAATCAATTGTCATAGAAGACAATCAAATTGAATGGGACGACCACTTTAAACCAAGAAAACTTCCAGTGTAAAATATTTGATGATGGGAGGAAATCTAATATGCATTTTGCAACAATTCTGACTATTGAAAAGTTATAAGAACATTGTTAAAAAGTGAAGAAACATTCCATAAGTTTAATTAGGAAAACTATGGAGACCATTGGCAAAAATGTTGTAGTCCTATTGCGGGAGCCTTAAAATAATAGAATTGAAGAAATAAAATGAGAAGGATGAAACAACAAAACCCAAAAAACACTTTCAAGATGTCAAGTGATGAAATATTACATAGAAAATGTTTGATTTGTTTTAGGATCTATATTTCAATATTCATTTTGAAAGGATTGACATGCATGTTTGAATATCTATGTAGAAATTGAAAAGGAGGAAATGGAGCATATTGGAACATTAAAAAATATGGAGAATCAAAAATCCTATTGCTAATAGAATGAACTTGTTCGTTCAAGCACCAAACAAGGAGGAATCAAAGGAGTGTTTCATTCAACCTCAAAGCTTGAATTAAAATGACAATGGTAGATTAGAAAGTAATAGGGAGGATCAGTATTCACATATGAAGATATTGCAAAATGGGAGATTGGATGTCATAGAAGACTTAAACAAACAATTTAATGAAAGCATTTATCTGAGTGCACAAGAGCAACTATTACAACATGTGACAGAAACAAAGATGATGAAATCTTTGAAATCGACCAAGTATCACATGATTTGTTCAATAACACTCTCTTCAAAGATGAAACACTAATCATCACAACAATCAATATTATAGAATTCAAAGATAAACAAACAATGTATTAATGGAATGTGGTGGAATAGAAATAAAAATATGAAATGCATTGAATAATATATTATTTTGGTAGTAATTATAGATAGCTTCATAGTACTTATGAACATGTTGCAGAAGAAAATTATATTTGAAACTTTTTCAGGTTTTCATTGTAGTGAACAAAACTGTTTATATTGCATAAAATTTATTTTTCCTCACACCTTGTTGATTTGTTTCCAAATTGAACAGCTTGCAAAATATACCAATAGAAGAGTTGTTTGATCAAGAAATCAAAACCTACTGAAACCCTCTAGAAATTAATTACAAGAATAGAATTCTTTTAGAGAAAGGCAAGATGCATAAGATACACAAGAGAAACAAAAAAATGAAGAACTCATGCAAAGGGATTCAAAGAGTTGTTGCTCTAAAAATAAATAAAAAATAGAAAAGTCATGTCTCAATTAAGTACAAGCACAATACAATCAAAGGCAAAAAGAGTCCAAAAATGTCCTGAACACTAGCTTCTCTTGCTTCATGATCAATGAATATCTCAACATTAAGCTGGTAACGAATCCTAGGCTTTGGAGATAGGGGGATGGAGCATAAGTCCGCCAACACAAATGTAAAAGCCTCGGCATATGAAGGCAAGATAAAGCTTTGACATGGACACTGAAGGAAATCAAGATGAGCAAAAAATAGCACATGTTATCTTGTCAATCCGCTGGCCTCTTTGTAGACAAAAACTAGAACATTAAAAATAACAAAAAATATTGAAAATTTTACATTGCATAAATAAAGGGATGCAACTAGACTTATTCACAATCGAAATTCAATTTGGCTCTCTTCTAGATGGGAGAATCGTCATTACGGGTAAAAATAGGCCTAACAATATTCTCACCTAACTTTGCATCCAAAAGTGGCTTTAGAACTTCATCAAAGGTCTTTGAATCAACCTCAAATGCAAGGATCAACCTCCCCAACACTTGGCGAACATGCATATTATTCCTTGTAAAAAAAATCAAACGCAAAAGTTGGAGACAAAAAAGGTTATATAAATAACTTGGAATCCAAAAAAACAAGAGAAGGATGAATACAAATACCCATCTCACAATTAAGGTCCACAATTGCAAAATATGGCGGTGAACAAACATCGATAAATGCCTGCAATGTGATCACATGGAACTCCTTCGCCACCCTAAAAGCCCGTCCAGTCTAGAATTTGGTCATTGAGGTTACATTGGTGTAGTTATAGAGGACATCCTCTGTCTCAGGATTAATACCCTTTTTGATTAGCTCGAAAGAAGGGTTAGAAAACTGAAATCGCGAGGAAAGCATGGCGCTTAGAACTGAATTCTATGAAAAGGGTGACACAACTAACAAGTGTCTACAAGAAAAAGGTAGAATTTAGTTCAATCCTAATTTTTAATGAATGCAAAGCAAGAAGACATATGAAAAAAAAAGATTCGTGGTACCGGAGAAGATGGATTCTCGCTACTCATCTAGGGGCTTGAGTTAACAACAATCCACTTCATGCAAACCTTCAACTAGTAGCTTTCCAAGAAGGAACAAATCTCCTTCAACACTCACAAGTCATCTACATGCATGATAATGACGGCCTTTCTATCAAATTAAAAACTTGTTTATAACAAATAGAATGGACTTGATAAAATTATCCATTCACCTATTCCAAGGAGGAATGAAATATAGTGGCTCAAAGACATGTGGAATCAGGAAATTGATTGGTACATATGTTATAACAAGGTTGACCTTGTTCTCAATAAACACCTAAAAAACACAAATTAGACAAATTAGACAAACTAATTTAGAACAAGTTCAGGATCATTCCAATTAGCATTAAAACGAGAAATAAAAAATTGTATAAATAATTGACGTAAGCTATTGGCATTCAACTTTCAAAGCCGAAATTTGAAACCCAAAAGGTCTATGCTATTGGGATTCAACTTTTGGTGCCAAAAGTTGAAGACCAAGAGCAGTAGGCTCTTGATCTTCAACTTTCAATGTTGAAAGTTGACAACCCAAAGCATGGGGCTCTCGGTCCTTAATTTTCGACATCAAAAGTTGAAGACTTGGAGCATGGGGTTCCTGGTCCTCAATTTTTTACGCTGAAAGTTGAAGACCCAGACCTTTGGGCTCTTGATCTTCAACTTTTGATGTCAAAAGTTGGAGATCGAAACTTGAGTGCTCTTGGATTTCAACTTTCAACGTTAAAAGTTAGAGACCCAAAGCTAGGTGCTCTTGGCCCTCAACTTTCAATGTTGAAAGTTGAAACCCAAGAGCTCTCTGCAATCCACCTACTCTTGGAAAAGAAAATTTTGTCCTAAGAAGCTACTTGAAAAACATTAATGAAAAGTCAAAAGATTAAACTAAGAAAGGAATTACCTCTTTCATAGAGTATGGAATGCTTAAATGCTCAACTGGCCATACCCAAGTTTGAATATGAGATGCAAGAATTGAGGCCCAAGATACATTCATCAATTTCACAATGGAATTGTAGTGAGCAGGACTGGGAATTAGCAAAAGAGTGAACAATGGAATTTTTTTCCCAATACTTGATGTTCGTACACTAGGGGTGGTCTACTCCTATCATCTTCTCTGGCACTCTTGTTGAGGAAAACAAAACTCCTAGATGTCTAAAGTCACATCCTCTTCCTTAGTTGGGATGGTCCAAGTGGAAGTCATTAGAATTTCCTAAAGAGATGCCATGGCGAAACCAAGCTCTACCTTTCTCTAAGATTGAGTGGGAACATCTTCATCATCTTGCATCTTTGATCCAAACTCTTGAATTTTTTTCTTTCCCTTCCTTTTTCCCCCTTCCAATCTCTTCTTGGTTGGTGTCTCCTTCTCCAAGGCTCTAAGTCCCTGAAGAAATTTTGGCTCATGTTTTTCTCGAGTTTTGAACTTTAATGGAAGAATGTTCTCCTTCGGGCAATTAAGATACCAACCATAATCCAAGAGATGTGGAGAGCTCCAATTTTTCAGCATATCCTTCTTGTACATTGTGTTATCTATCTTTGGATCTCTCCATATCTCAAAGAGTCTTGGAATCTCGGATATGGCACCCCTCCAAAAAAACACAAAATGGAAATACCTACAATGGTTAGAAAATAATACAAAGTTATGAAATCCAAATGCCATCAAAAGATTAAAATATAATCCACAATGGATGACATAAATGTGGAATGGTTGGATCAAAAATCACCTATAAACCACCCATTTAAGGGCTTTGGTCCCACCAATCTATTGCTCCCACAACTTACTTTTCCAAATCCCATCTTTGGACCTGAACTCCTTAAAAAAACATGTTTCCCATAGAGAAAGTCTCCATTCCTAAATGTAGTCTAATAATGTTGGTAGATCTTCAAATTCGAAAAGCTAAATGGAAAGATCAGTGACTGTGGCAAAATATGGTTTTTGCACCTCCACCTCCAATTACAAAATGCAGAATGCTAGTTTACAATCATTCCAAATACAAAAAATTCAAAGTCTTGGATGAGTAATCATTTACCTAAGACTAGAAAGTTGTCTTGTGAAGCCACTTATCAAAAGTTCCATCCAAAAATCCTTGTTTTGGGAATTTTGTTGCTCCCTTTAACACACCATATTGGTTCCAAAGTTTCAACCAATATACATGCTCATTTGTGACATATGCAAAAGCCAGCATTTGTAGCTTCTTGGTGAGCATTTCCGACTCTGAATTCATATCGTAGTGGACCTAAATTTGTTTTAGTAACTTGGGAGCAAGAGCAAGGTCACAAATTGGCAAGTGTTTTGTGAAGGTGAAGGTATGATCCTTTTGGACTTGATCCATTGCCTTGTCCATAAGTGCCTATAGTCTAGAAGGTGACCTCCATTTTTCATTCGGAACTTCTTCATAATAAAGCTTTATGGCCACATTTGCTATGGTTAAAAGTTCATGTTGCACCAAGAAGAAATGATTTTTGTAAAGCACATTTTAATCAGAATAATTTATAGATTCAAATGGAAAAATTGGGAAAGAATCAAACCTTGTACATATAGTCAAAAAAACTCTCTTGCGTCAAGAGTACCAAGTCTTCCTTGACTTGTTTTCACATCTCTTGTAGACATTAAGACTGATAACGTCCTTAAATTGGACCAATGGAATCATATCAATGATCTATATGTAGAAGAAATCATGCACCAGACTAGGTTTCACATGATCAAATTCGATAGACCTAGAAGGTTGAAACAAAATTGATAGATAACTCCAACTTCAATGCATAAAGCAAGGAATAGAAAAAAAAAAAATTAATAGCAGGAAAGGACCGGAACTTTGAAATTCACAATGTTAAATTTTAATCTTACTTGTTCATGTCTTATCATTGCAATGAGGAGGTGGACGAGGCCCTCTCTCATATCCAACATGATGGAATCCACTACAATGTGCAAAGAGAAGTCATATGGGTGAACTCTAGATATGTAAGGCATCCAGGCTTGTAGTTGATGGTTATCATCCCACACATAGCAAATTCTCCCACTAAACCTTTGCAAATTTTCATCCAAGTTCAACCCCTCCTCAAATGATGCATTCATAGCCTTCCAATGATCGTCCCATTCATGGATGTGATCTGCAACAAATGCCTCCTCCCCCTGCTAGTTTGTGGGAAAGACATAGATAACATTGTTGCCTTTTTGATAACCCATTTAGAACATGTGTTCCATCTTGAGCACATCGATTTTGAGGGTTGGCCTCACAACTAGCATGGATATCATGCAACATAAAGGTATGTTCATTTGAACCTTGGCCTTGGGATAAATTTTATGCCTTTCTAACATCTCAATTTTCTTAACCTTATGCTCCATTTGGACCTCAAGGATTTCCTTGTCTCTAGTCATACTAACTACTTCCAATTGTGTAAAAGGCCCAAATGTCAAACCAACCTCTTGCATAGACATGATTGAGTTAGGTTACATTGGAAACAATTCACAAGAATAAACAAAGGAAGAATAAGATGCAAAAAAATTTCAAAAGAAAAATTGGATAGCAAGTACTTGTGTAGAGGTGGTTTCTACCACAAATTGAAATTCATGGACATTCATTTTAGTACCTTGTTATGAGTTAAAGTTCTACACCTTCAAACAAATGGGGACAAATTAACTTGAGGAATACCAAATTTGTTAAAATATGAATATGATGAAGAGTTGTGAAAAGTGGAATATCTCCACAAAGTACTTTTCCAGCAACCTTGGTTCAATCAACTCAACACCTTCCAAAGATGGTGGAACTTGAAGAAGAGAATTAATTGAGAGAGAAAGAAAGATGCATAATTTGATAACAAAACGTGAAAAAGAAAGTCTGAAATACCTCTATAGATGGACTCCCAATATGGATAGAGCTCTGCAAAACAAAGAAATGAAGGAAATAAGGTTAAATAATAATCAAAAATTACATTCAAGAAATATATTTGAGGAAATTTTTGTACATTTGAAAGTTCCAAGCTTGGGAGCTTCTGTTTTCAAAAGAGCTTGAAGAAAATTTGATTGCTTGGCATGTGTCGAAAATTAAAGCCCGAACAAACAAAGGTTTTTGCTTGGACTCTTATGGAGTACTTGAGCATGAAGCTCAAGAGCTCCATGAGAGGCCGAACAATTTATTTTTTTGTTCAGCCTCCAACTTTAGGTGTCGCAAGTTGGAGGCCAAGCAAGGAATCTTATGCTTGGCCTCTTATGGAGCCTCGAGCATAAAGCTTGGGAGTTCCATGAGAAGTCAAAACAAAAACATTTGCCTTGGCTTCTCATGGAGCTCTTGAACAAGTTGCTTGAGGGATCCATGAAAGGTTGATTGCAAAAAAATGTGTTTGACTTATCTTCAACACATTCAAAATAGGTTGAACACAAATTTTCTTGTGCTTGGCCTCCAACTTTCAACACCAAAAGTTGGAGGCTAAGTGCAAAAAAAATTGCCTCGACCACAAATGGACCTTTTGAACTCCAAGCTCATAAGTTCCAAAACATGCCGAACGCAAAAAAAATTGCCTCAATCCCTCTATGAACTTCCGAGCTTTGAGCTCGAAAGTTCCCACACATGCCAAACACAAGTTTTTTGCATTCAACCTCCCACTTTTGGCATTGAAAGTTGGAGGCTGAGTGCAAAAAAAATTGCCTCACTCTCTCTTGAAATTCCTAAGCTTGGAGCTTGAGAGCTTCAAGAGAGGTCAAAGAAAATTCTCTTGCCTTGTCCAAATTCCTAAGAATCCTAAAAAACTAATGAACTTCAAAACTTTACAAAAATTCAAAACAAACAAACACAAAAGAAAAAGCTTGAAAGGAAAAAAAATGAAGCTTGGAAATATACCTCAAATTGTTGTTGTGTTTGTGTCCCCCACCTCCTACAAAAATAAAAACACAATAATATATATGTAAAAATCTCAAGCAAGATATTAGTGTTTCCAACACACCTTTTTCAAAAAACCAAGCTTGGAAGTAAGATTTCAAGCATAATCCCAGCTTCTCTTCATTAAAGAAACATTTTTTCACTCATACTTGTTGCAGGGTTGAATGGACACAAATAAGATCCTTTTACCTTGTTCTAAGAAGTTTTATTTTGCATCAAAGAAGAAAATGTGCTTCTCCTAGACCTCTAAAACAAATGATCAATGGGTTTTTTCTATTAAAAATAAGCAAATCGTGTTTCATAAACTAGGTAATATGCACTACACTTCAAAAAAATTGTTCTTGCCTCTTCAACTTGATCACTCCTTACAGATAAGAGGTTGCGTTGCATATCCTGCATGAGCTACAACTTTTTCTTAATCGACATTTTTATATTTTAGTTTTATTGCTTTGGATTTGTCCATTGGAAATTTTGCTTTGACCTTCTTTGTCTTGGAGTTATGGGATTCTTTTAAACAACACCCTTTTCCTGCATATGAAACTGTAGCTTCTCTTTTCTAAACTATAACATTCAATTAAAACAAAGTTGTTCCCTTTCTACAAACTTTAGCATCTATTGCAAGAAATGACATCTAATATCCTCTTGTATAGACTCAAACACACATCTTTTATAGATACACAAATAAAAATACATATGAATTAGCAAATTTAAAAAGGTAATTAGGGTTCGATTAATATTTATAAATCATAATTTGAACTCAATATTCAAAACTAGATTATTTTTAATAAGTTTTTTTAATATATTGAATTTGCATATCTCTATTGCAACTATTATTTTCAATTTTTTTTTATTCCAGGTATTTTTATATGCTAAGTCACCATATGAAAGCCACTTTTAAAAGGTTATTTAATCCTATTAGTTTTGTGTTCTCATAATTGCTGGTGTTTTGATAATGAATTTTAGAAATTTTGTGGCATAATTTAGTTTTCAATTTCCCTCTTTTTACTATAGTGGATCTCACTGGCCTTGCTTGTCACCATCTCTATGAATTATAACTCTGAAAATTAACTATAAATTCTCCATCATGATAATGAATGCCACTAACATTACATTATTGTACCTAATTTTGTTTTATGTGTAATAGAAAATGATGTTAATGAATAAACGTTTTTGTTCTGAATCTTATACACTTGGAAGGTGCATATATGATTTCTAGAATACTCACGTCAGTATATTAATACATACAAATGCAGTGGGCCAAGGGTTTCTAGTTTCCCTCCTTGTATTGTTTATATCAAGTTTTAAGTATTTTAGACACCATGTTGCCCATGTTTAGATTTTATAAGTAATTTGTGACTAAGTTGAAAAACTTTTCGTTTGGCTAGTAACTTAGTTAACCTAAATTAACCTTTTTGCTACAAATAAAATTTGCCACCGATCATGCATACCAAATTTCAAAGGATTTCATCAAAGCCCATAAATATTTGTGATAAAATGTACACATTTTCAAGAACACATATTTCACTTCCTTCCTTATAACAAGTTCCATTCCATGATATATATCTCCAACCTCTTCTAAATTTTTTTCCCTTCCACCAACCTAGAAATGACATTTCAAATTTCCATGTTTTTTTCTGTTTTCTTCAAATTTATATAAATTTTAGTTAATTTTAACATTCACATGAATAATGATGAATTCTTATGTTTGCTACGTCGTTGATTTATGTTCAGATATGAAAGTTGTTGGGAATGTTGCTTCTTTAATATAGTGTAGTTTTTTTTTGGAAAATACTTCCCGTAATTTCTAACGCTTGATGGAATGTAATATTAGAAACATTAATTAAATCCTTTTTGCAACATGTTCCAACTATGACTAATAATTATTCCCTCTAACTTTTATTTTTCCTATTAAGATCTCGTCACAAAAGTATTTCACACAATTTGACTAACGAAGAGTATGGACTACATATATTATCATTGATCTTACACTTAATCCCATGTTCCAATGTGCTTCTTTTGACCTTGGATGTAACTATTGTCCTCCACCTATTTGCATGAGGCTATTACCCTATCGCGTTATGCCCTCTTCCACCCATTCTTTTTGCACATTACATACACAACAACCCTATTTATGTTAACCTAACTGCAAGTTCTAATATGATATTCATGTGCTCTTAATGTCCTACCACCACCAATTTGTTAAAGTTTTTTAACGTTTGCTCATTCTTTTTTCTCATTCATCTATCCTTCCAAAAGCTGATCTTTTTTGAATGAAACATACTTTTGTTTTCTAATGGCTTTCTATATTTTCCTTCACTTTTTCATTTATTTCCAAGCTTGTACCACATTTATGTAAGTCACATAATGCATTGGAGTTTGTAGAAATTTTAGGTTGGATCTCCACTTAAACAACTTTCAAATTGATCATTCTACCCCAAATTTATTTTTTGCACCATATTCCATCAACAAAATTTATGTTTGGTTAAAAACACATAAGTTTTACAATTTTAATTTTACGTTTGTTACTACACTACTTGATTTTTTTGTTTGTGGTTTTCATTATTGTTGTGTTTTGTCCAATTTCATATTCAACCCACTTGCAAAGGGATTATATTTCCTCAATTCCCCTTCCTCTTCCACCAAATCCTTCAAATTTTACCTTAATGTTTGATTTTGTTCTTGATGATTCAAATCCATTTGAGTTCCTTCACTACTATTCTTGTGCCCTTTGTAACATGGTGACATTTCATGTTATTGGATGTTCAGACCTCACCATTATGGTAGATAAATTCAAGGACAACTGTTATTTTTGGGAATTTGTCTATGCGTTATGTTTACTTTTTAATAAGGTTCTTTACATACATTTAGGGACGTTTTGTATGATTCTAATAACTTTGTCTCAAGTTCTCCATACCATATTCCTATGACCTCCTCGTAGAGGAAATAATGTGTTGTTGGTTATGGTCATTATCGGATTGTTGGTGATAGCTTGGTTCATAATTCTTAGGAAACCATCCTTACATCAAGAATTGCAGGTTCTATGGTCAAGACTATGAAGCAAGAATTCGAAGTTGATGACATTTTCCTTCAATGTTATGATGTTTTTACGTTCTCTATTTTCATTGAATTGTTTAATTCCTCTTAGGGTGAGGACTTGGCACCACTTCCTTCATTAACGAAATCATTGAAAAACATTATTCAATCTAAAGCCTCTTTGTCATCAGAGCCATCCTCCCTTGTGGGAAATATTTAGTCTTTTGTTTCTTGCTTATGCGTGACGGCGCTACCAAAATAAACCTTAAATGAATTACAAACTTTGGATTATGATAATATCCCTTTGTAAAAAAGTTCGATTCTTGTTGATTGCTTTTAATGGGGATGGCTTTTTGAATTACCACCAATCCATTTAAATCTTCACAACCCTTCCCAAATGCAAGGCATGGATAAAAAGTACAATGGCCATGCTTGGTGTAAGCTAGTCATAACTAATTGTATAAAAAATTTGTTTGGGCTCAGTTTTAGGAAGGCTTGTTGCTTGGGTCACTTGAAGTGTGTGCAGGATGATGGTGAGAATTTTGTACATTCATATTCCAATCTTAGGTCAAATGACAATGATTCCATCCTCTTCCTCGCTTGGATGCAAATTTTGTCATTCTTTTCCTTTTTGTGTCGCCAATTACAGTGGGTGAATCTATTATGTTGTGCATAGATTTCAATCTATGTCAAGAGCAATGATTCATCTTGGTGTTCACAACCATCTTATTGCGGATGGAAAGTGTTGGGAGTTTGTTGAAGAGATTAGAAGGCTAATCATAGAGGAGGTGGATCCCACACCTAATACAAATATCTCTTCGATTTCCCTTAGTGTTAGCAAGACCTTGGCAAGTTACTTGTTTGATGGTTCTAACAATGGCATAGTGGAACTCTTCAAGGATGAACAACTAAAACACATCCAAGACAAGTTTGATGATCTTAACTCTCCCTACGTTCATAACCTTACTTCTTTCAAATGTCATTCAAGAGGTGGCTTATATTGATAGCATACTTGATTTGAAGTCCAAAAGTTGATATGACTACATCTAGGATTGTTATTTCCCTAGACAAGTTCATGGACAAAAGGTGTTCATTTTCAAGATGTCGATAAATAGTGTCAAGAGTGGAGTTAACCTCATCACATGAATGCAACCTGCAAGGGATTTGTAGAACACTTGGATCATGTTTGATCATGTGAAGCGTGTTGTTGGCTAGACAACTATGGTTTATCATGTGTACGATCCTATCTATTGTAAACTATTGACCATAGCTATTTGTGATATGTAGTCTGAAAACACCAAAGTTCAACGACTTATGTGGACAAAGCTTAATGAAACAATGTTGAAACACGGGTTTCCAAAACCCAATTTAAAGGGATTCATGGTTAACAACACACAAGCCAATTGGAACATTGCTAGAATTGTTTATGGTTCGGGGGACCCCTCTATTAGGATGGTTGATAAGGAGTGCACTTGTTTATTCCATTGGATTCATTCACTCAATAAGCACACTAAACAACTAATCAAACCTAAGTTGCAAGATGAACACAAGGTTCTTTGCAATTAGTACAAGAATGCAAAATCCCTTGGGGAAGGTGATAATCATCATGCTCTAACAATGAAGAGTGGGCGGACATGCCCATTTGCAATCTAATTGAAACTATGCATAACATTTAGTTGCAACAATCAAGGAACCATGGCATTTATATGTACACAATGACATCTAACAATTATGTTCAACCTTTCAAACAGTTTACTTTGTATAGATAATATTTATGAGGGGGTCCATCTAGTCATGGACTTATAGGTATGAAGTTTTGTTGAAGAGGGCCGAACGGTTTAGTGATCTTGCTAAACTAATGATTGTTGTGGCAAATTACACGTCTAGATTTTCCTTCTTTTATCACACTCCACACCTTGAAGGGGAAGAGGTTTTTGGGTCTGCCAAATGACATGTTGATTATCCTCTTGGTGCAAACAATGATTCTCATCGTCCTAATCATGTTAATTTCTTTCGTCCACAAGTAACAGTTATTGCTACTCAATCGAATATTGTTGGGAATGTAGGCATGTAACAACTACCCTATTGTTCTAACGCTTGCTTACCTTTGGCAGCTTGAAGTGGCTTGGAGTTGAAGGAAAATATTTGTGTTGATGGCTAGTGGCAGATTAAACGTTGCCCACCCAGTTTTGCAATTCGATGTTATGCACTCCACAAAACCATGGGGTTCAAATGTAAAGCAAATATCAACCTTTACAAATTTATAAATGGAACTCATGTTCCATGTTACTTAGGGTTCCAAGTACAATTTCATACCGAATCATTAGAACACCATATGCACTAGTTTTGTCCCGATGATTTAAGTCATTGTGTTGGTGGGATGGTGTAAAAATATGTAGTTGTTAAGCTTTTAATTCCAACTACATGGCTCATCCAAGAAGGTACTAACTTAACTCAAGTGTCGCAACCCTAGCTTGGGAAAGTGTGAGGATGAAACTCACATTCCCAAAATTGGGACTTGGGAGTCCTCCGAGACTCCCAAAACTTCAAAGTTCGATTGCAGGGGTCAAAAAACCTTGCATTGGGGTGTTCTTTATATTATTTGAAAGCTACTGAAGTCTAGATGTTGAAAATGTCCTCGCATGGGCCATTTGGACATTTGTAGCACAAGTTATGGCAAAAAGAAGAGCCAAGAGTCAAACTAGCAGTTTGACTCCCGACCACTAAAAGTCAGGAATCAACCCAACCCCGATGCGTGCAGGTAAAGTGTGACACACTATTGGAAAGCTCTCAAGGAGAGCTATAACTTTGCTTGATACCTCATCCCAATCGGAGGTCTGAGCAAAGAGTTATGATCGTTCAAAGTCCCAGGAGTCCAAACCGGGATAATTTCGGGACTCCTCCTTGGGAGTCCCGAGACAAAAAGCCATTCAGATGTGGGTGCCATGGAGAGGCACAGAGTATACTATATGGGGGAAGGGGGTGGCTTTCCCCGAGTCAGGGCCATGGTGAGTCATGTGAATCTAGAGTTGCCCGTGGCTTGTCCTAGCACCAAGGGTGCTCCAGAAAGTGAATTAACCAACTTGTTGGTTGGTTCTTGATGTAAGTTCGAGTAATTGAATAGCTTGTCACTTCTTCCTAGTCCCATCCTGGAGCTTCAGCATGCCCCTCTACCCCTTTTAGTGCTGAGAGTTGAAAGTGTGCCCCGAGTCCCCCACAATTCCGCAACTTGAGTACTTAGGCCCAACTTGGGGGCTAACTAGGGACTTGGGAGCGCATCATCAAGTATGGATTATTCCTATAATTATAGCTTGAGATTTTTGCCGATCCTTTATAGTAATAAAATCTTGGGGTTTACAACGATAATTCAATATATTTACCATATTATCATTTACTAATATATGCCAATGATTTACCAATTTCTTGTTCCAGGAATAGTGGGAGCCATAACTAATCAAAAGATCACATTATCTAGGTGCATTTCAAGCGATTATAACAAAACTTGACATGTAAATCCTTTCGCTCTTCTAACAATACAAACATATTTAAGTAATTGTTGCTCCGTTATTCCATAATGAAAACGGAATTTTTGTTTTTCTTTCAAACAAATATGATACTGAGAAACTTTTTTATTAGATATGGGTTAGTCAATATAACTAGATTTTGACTGGACTAGTTAGCCCTGGCAAAACTCCCAGATGATGCAATATTTTTACATGAGGACTTTGGCCAAATATCTTGCAAAAATACTTCCAAAAGTTATAAATATTAAAGGAATTACCATGAGAATGGGCGCATCATGACATTGTAAGATGTCTTGCTTGAATGAATTTGTTGGTGCTAAAAAAGTTTTTAAAAGTAAACGAAAAAAATGATAAGAAATAAAGAAGATAGAGACACTTCCCAACCAGAAAGCAAAATTACCACTAATTGTATATTTTAGTATAAGTGAGCTCTAAAATAACATCTTTAGAATAAAATCCAGTACAAAAAGGGAAACCTATTAAAAATAGGCTACCTATAAACATCATAACATAAGTAAAAAATAACAAAGAAGCAAGCCCTCCCATCTTATGCATAACTTACTCATATGACATGGCATGAATCACTGAACCTGCATTCAAAAAGAGTAATGCTTTAAAAAAGCTTGATTCATTAAATAAAATACGCTAACAGAATAGTTGGAAACCATTTGTACTATTGTTCCCCTCAGACTTCTTATGGCAAGATACGGATCAAATAATAAATATTCCTTTTTAGGTGGTCTGCGAGCTGTTACTCAATCTATTAATTATGGAATTCCCTTAACTTTATGTGTATTATCTATATCTTTATGTGCAATTCGTTAAAATATATATAGTTTTTCGAAGTAAAAAGTAATTTGAGCTGATAATCTTTCTTTTTCATGTCGACTCAAAAAATGGATACTCATATGGGTAAGATCAAGCAACTTCTTAAATTGTAGTGATAGATTCAAGTCCTATCCTCTATGTACAGGAGTGAAAGCATGCAAAACTGGTGTAAATTGTGTACCCTAGATTTAGGATTGGTTATCAAAATCTGATGACGGGAGCAAAAGAAAAAATGTAAAGTGATTACTGCCATACTTTTATTTGAGCAAAAGTAAATGGTTAGGGGCACAAAAATACAAAAATGATTAATAAAGAGGAAAAACTCTTTTTATACATATTTATCAAAACAAAATAAGGTTTTAGCATTGGTAGAATGACCAAAGAGTACTTCTTTAGGATTCCAATCCGAAGTATATCCCTATTTACTAATATATATATATATATATATATAGGGAACGAAATAAACCTTTCTATGATTTTCACCTTTCAAGAAAAACAAATGAATGATCAAAAAAATTTATAAAAAATTAGTGTATTTTCTATCCCTGGTTTGATTCAAAGAAAGAAAAATTCAAGCATCATCATGATAAACTTTATGTAGACAAGATTACTTTGAGCCACACCCATGGTTTCAAGTTATAAACATACCAGCTGAAGAATAAGGGGAGTTGTATGACAGACAATTGTCATGTACGGTTCTTTGAGAAGGAAATCGAATAGAAAAGGCCGACTTTCCTTACTTTTGAGTAAAATAATTGGTCTTCAATATCCAAAGACTTTGGGTCAAATTCATTTTTGGATTACTTTCTTTGGTGTGAATTTGACTTTCTTTCCTATGCATTTTTTTATGTCTAGCAGGTATGCCACGCCACATTCCAGATTATCCAGATGCTTATGCTGGATGGAATGCCTTTAGTAATTTCAGCTCTTATGTTTTTATAATAGGAAATTTTTGTTTCTTTGTAGTGGTTTTTCTTACTTTAACTAGTGAAAACAAGTGTGCTCCAAGTCCTTGGGTTGTTGAACAAAATTCAATGACACTTGAATGGATGGTCAAAAGCCTTCTAGCTTTTCATACTTTTTAAAACTTCTAGCTATTAAAAAAAACATTTAGACGTCTTAGCATTATTCTCTGATTGAGGAAAAGGCTGCAAGTGTGTGTGAATGTATGTTTTTAGGGTTTGTAAGCTTTTTGATGTATAAGCAATGTTCATCACAACAGCTGAACACAAGTTGCTTTTTACATGATTTGAGTGCTAGCTAGGAAAGGAGTAGCATTTTTTTTTCTTTGTTTTGTTTGTTGGGTAAGTGACTACTCTACTATTTAAATTTTGTTAATTTACCTCTAGCTCTTATAGTTCCTTTTTGGCTACTTTAAGATGCCTTCCTTGCTTTGGTTGATATGTAAGGATTTATGTTTCTGATATATAACCCTAGTAATGAAAAAGATTTCCAACAAAATTGAGTACAACCTATCTAACATATGTAGTTAATGCCGAAAAGATATAGAGTTGGATTAATTTGGAAACATTAAGCAATTTACTTTATACCACCTATTTTATTTTGTTGTTTTTTGAGCATTCGACAAATTCACACCATCCATTTCAAATAAGATTTGACCGTTTACACACTAGTAATCCAACCTTTAAAATTTCCTCTTCCTTTTCCCATTCTAACTTTAGTGGGTTTATTGGTAATAGGAATATCTGCAAAACTTTTACCCATATTTGACCATTTATTCGAAATTCTCTGCTTATAATACAACGCGTTACTTCTAGTCTTATTTTATTAGTAGCCATGATTGGGGCTATAATATTTACTATGCATAAAATTATTCAAGTCAAAAGATAGGATGTGTTTTGACAAAATGTTATAGATTTTCAAAGTACTATAAAAAAAATCAGAGATATCTAAGGGCTTTAGCTCTCTGCAATCATGAAGGAGCTCAGAAATCAATATATCTATTTGATTTTATTTATGGGAGGACCTCTATTTTAGGAAGGGACAAAGTAAGCAATAAAAAAAAAGTATTTTGATGCAATGACAAGTATAATAAACCTTCAAAAAAGAGGGCACATGTATATTTGGATAGGAACCAACTTAATTTGCATAGCAAATCAAGGGTCGAAAAAATAAAAATGAAAAGGAAGGCACATAGTGAAATATATATTCTTTTTTGTACGCCTCTTTTAAGAAGCACTCTTCTGTTGCGCCTTTTCAATTTCTACTTCTTTTCTTCACAAAGCAAAGAAAGTGGGTCCCTCACGGTACTTGTACACTATCAATCATTGAAGAATACTTAGGCTTAGAAGGTGGTCCCCCTTGGTCACATAAAAGTGATCATAATTCAAACACAGTATTCACATTTTACTTATCAAATCAAACCATGGGAAAAAATCTACAGGGCTATCACCTTTTGGCAAGATTTTCCAACCTTTTCACAATTCCTTAAATGGTTTTTCCATCATTCAATTTCGAACAAATTAAATGAAGAAAGAAGGCCGAGAAAGCGCTTTGCGCTTTTCAGCCTTCTCATAAAGTTTAATCCGCTTTCACTCACTACTACTAATGGAGTCTTGGTTGATTTCCTTTCCTTTAGCTACTTAAATGTTTCAGTTTGCTAAGTTTTGAAAGACCCCACCATCTAATAGTCCATTTTCATAATACTAATATTTTGGCTTTTTTTGAGTAAACATATATATAAGCCCTACAAAAACAAGTAACCCTAATAGGTAAGGTTTTGGGCTTTTAATACCCTTAATGTTTAGAGGTCAGGAGGGTGCTTTCAAATTTATAAATAGAAAAATAAGCATAATTTTATTATCTTCATTTATTGTGAAATTTCAAGTTCAAAGCTAAAAATATTTCATATGTTAAAGGTTGTTTAAATGGAATTATATAAACAACCATACAAAGTTTTCAAAATTATCTGTCACTTTTGTGAAGATCTACCAGGTTTGTGAAATATTTTATGGATATTTGTCCATATTTGCTTGTAATTTGGATAGATTGTTTGAAAATTCGGCAATTATATTATAAGGCAAATTCGGTCGTAACTCCTTGCAAACCTTGTAGAAGACCGCCAAAGTGTATGACAATTACCAAAACTCTTTTCTAATTTTATCTCAATTTGTTACCTAATAGAAGGTTCGTAGGTTATTAGATTATGCTTTTCAAGTTCTTCCTAGTATGGTGGAAATCATATTTGATATGATTTCCTTAAAGCAAATTAAGGGTTGTCAATGATTTCTCTTTATGATTATTTATTTATTTATATATATAGTGCTTCACAAATAAAATCTTGCCATAGGAACAGATATAATACAAATAAAAACTTATGAATACACCTAGTTTTGTTCAATTTATTGGATTGTTTAATAAACTGTTATTTACTGCAAAAACTAGCAAGAGTAAGAGAGCCATAGGCTTAAGGGTGTTTGCTTTGTCAAAAAAGGGGTTTGGTTTTGTACCAGAGCAAGATATAGCCATTAAAAGCTTAAATATAAATCAATTGAAAAAAATGAATAAATCTTATGTATGTTTCTTGGGAGAAATTAATGTCTCACAAATAATAATAATAAACACACTTTCAACCATGAGACCCTCTACTTATCATCACATTTTTCTAGCTTTATGTCAAAGCATCGTTCTCAACAAAATATATGTTTTACATAGACAAAGGAACACTTTGGTAAATACTTGGGATAGACAAATTAATGTAAAAATTGAAAAAACACAAAGCTTTAATAATAATTGGAGATTTTCAAAAAGGAGTGTTCTGACTTCAATATGGTTATATCCTTTCATTTTCAGGACCTTGACCTGAATATCGAAAGATAAAATGTATTTTTGATATATTTTATTTAATAGTTTGTGCTTGAAAATTTATTTACTATTTTCTAGATTTTTTTGTTTTCAAAATATTAGGTAAGATATTTTCCATTTAACATGCCCACCCTTTATTCAGTTCTATCATTTTTCAATGCGTATTATAATAAATCTATCATATAAATGCGCAATCTATGAGCAATTATACCATAATTTAGCTCTTGCGAATGTATTCACCATTTATTGATATTAACTTAAGTTTGCTCTTTGGCTCAATTTTATCAACAAATAATATATATTTAGTCAATTTTGTTTTACGTTGCTTGTTTCTTGGCATTTTGGTTTATTTCAAGATATGCCAAAATGGAAACTTAAAGAAGGCACAAATTTTCTACCCCAAAAAGTAAAGGCATTGCACTTACCTAGGATGGTATTTTACAAGTTTTAGATGGCTACTTCCATGCACTATCTTTGTAGAGGAAAGTAGTTGTTAGGTTGACGCTCACATCTAGCCTACTAAGAAATTTCTATAGTTTTATGATGTGCTCTCTCATTACTTTTGTAGGTCTAGCCACCATTCTAATAGTACACCCAATAGAGGTACTCTTCATAGAATAGTTCGAAAAAGTATGTGGGTCATGGGCAAAGTAATAAAGTAAAGTATGAGAAAAAAAAAGGCAAGCCACAAAGGTTGCTAGAGAGGCTGTAGGTCACTTTGCAGAGGAAAACTCCATCCATAGGGGTTGTTAGGATAACTGATAGTAGGATAGGCATGTTTGCTACGATGAAAGGTACTTGGTTATATTCTAGGTACATAAATAATCCAAATAAAGTAAATAAATTCAAATTGCAAGAAAAGAACTTCAAATTGGAAAAGTTGAAGTTCAATTATTAAATTAGGTGCTTATCAATGAAGCTAAAAACATAGATTAGCTATTGAAAGAGGTTGAAAGGGGAAAAAAAATGAATGTTCATAATCAACCATTAGTTAGAATAAAAGAGAAAAAAATACTAATGAACGATGAACAACCACGTCTAGATGATGATGATAAGCATATAATAGGAGCTAGATAAAACAAGCTGAAAGCTGCTAAGGATCTTTGCATGATAAAGTGAAAAGACCTAGAAATCAATATGTAAAACAAATTACCATAGGGAAACACCACAAATATTATAGGTAGAACTCAAGTACTTAATGAAAAATTACCACTTGATTTATCTATTAAATACTTTGTCCCAAATACAAACTCCTTTGTCTTGAAGGTTAATAAGGAACTTGAAAATCAATTTGGTTGGATGTGAATACAAAATCTCTATCACAATGTTGAATATGGGGAATGAAACAAAAACTTATTCCATGCTTTTAGGAAGGTTGTTACCCACATTTGGTTGATAGTGACTTAATAGGTTGATAGTGTAAGCAAGTTGTTCAACTTAACGTGTCTTAACTTATTACTTAACCTAACCTAACCTATAGTATTAACCTAACCAATTATTAAACCTGGTAGGTAAGGTTATTGGGTTAAGAAGATAGGTTGACATGTTAGTGAATAGGTAATCTATAGGATCTATATTTTATAGAACCGATAATTAGACAAGTTATTAGGTAGGGTGTATTTTTTGAAATTTTGGATTGTTAGTTTGGGTATTGGTTAATGACTGTTTATAATGGCAATTATGACTGTTGTATTTTGAATTGGTTAGTATAAGACTAGGAAGACATACTTGTTGAAAGACTTTTAGATTTCATTCATGGTTATGTGTTTCATTCTTCAATTATGGAACATGGATCATTTTTCCTTCGGCCTATTTCCTTCAAGCTTAAGCAATTTGTGTACATGTTAGTTTAGGATTTGTAGTAGTTCAAGTTTTATTATGTGTGTTGTATGAACTTGATGCTATTTTAGGAACTTGTTGTTGAAAAATTTAGAGGTAAAATAACCTTAATGGGAATAATCAAACTTTTTGTCCTTCTACTCCAGGTTCTATGAGGTGACCATACTTGAAAGTACATGCACTATTGGTGAAGGAAAAAGGTACAAGTGTATTTATAGATGTTATGTTGCGTTTGTAGTTGAAACCATATAGCTTGCTTCTCATGCATGATTTATGATTTAGAATTGATAGATTTATTTTCCAAGCTCGAACATTCCAAATCCTAGGATTTTATGTTAAATTGTCACCCATTCAAACCAACTCTTGAGGATTCAACACCAAGTTCAACTTGGCTATAGACCACCAGTCACTTAAAATATCACTCCTATCGTATATGTTGTCCAAATCAAATTTGCTTTAGCTCATTAGAAAGTTAACTATAAGGCGCATCTCCCTGCCAAATTACAGGCTCTGCAGCCAAATTAGTAAGAAGTTATGTTACCAAACTCGAGACGGTTTGTGAAATTCCTTTAAAATTTCAAGCTCCCAACACTATCCTACTCACTTTTATTCTTTTGAAGTATTACCAATCTCCAATCCACTCTCCTTTTCAACATCCTCCAAGATTCATCCTCTTTTTCCTCCACTTCCCAAGAAAAATCACACTCCAAGAAGACCTCTTGAACTCCTATTTTCCCAAGCTTTTCATGACCCCTCCTTGAGCTTGTTTTCTTTGTCTAATGGAAGTTGAGGAAATCCTTCTGTCCAATCCATGGCCTCCTCATCCTTGAAGAACCAATGAAAATTGAAAGTGATTTGCCCTCCAATGGATTTTAGTATGAGAATTTTTGTGCCCAATGAAATTTTAAGAAGGTTCCATCCTCCAATCAAGTAGGATGAAAATTCTCATGACCAATGGAATTGGAGGATTCATCCCTTTCCTTATCTTGGATATGTTGAGGTTCTTGAGCTCGATCTTAATCCATTCCATCCATTTGACTTTCACATCCCATTTCTTCATCCTAATTATCTGAAGTAACTAAAAACTAGGATAATTTATCAATAGTAATAAGTAAACATCCTTGAGTTCTTACTTGACTAAATCAATTCAGTGGTAATAGTAACATTCCCACGTACCATTTATTTTTTTGATATCCCCTAATTATTTTTTACCATGTAATAATTAACTTTGTGATACATAGTAAATTGGAATTAAATTTTCCATTGTGAGAACCCCCACGTACTTTTAGATCCACTATCTTAGGGCTTGACGAATCCATTAGAACTAGGATGTTCGGGTTTCCATGAGGTTCTACCACCACTACCACACGTTATGCCTACCTTAATTTGTTAAACAAAAAGCATCGACCCCCCTCTGAATGCAAGTACCAAATTATTCCAGCTATTTTTTTGGTTTTTATTGACCCAGGTGAAGATTCAGTCATGGCAAATGATGATGTTATGCCCTTGAATCTTCCAGTTGTGCTAATAGAAGAAGAAAAACTTAAAGAACCATTGTTTGACACGAATGTCTTCAAACAACCACGTGACGAAAAACTGTTCCAAAATGTGGTGCACACTCGAGTAAATTGTTCAATGTGGGATCACGATCATCTCTTAACCCACAAGTTTTAATGATTTATTTAGAGTTTGTTCCCACTCGTGAAGTTACACCAAAAAGGTTTGAAGAATGTCAATGTGAAGATGACGATGTTCGTCTTCATTATCGAACTTGGGTTTCCAGTGATGGTCATTACCGTTGGTTGCGAGGCTCAATCAATCCCCTTTTCATGGAGCATCGAGCTAATACCTTGCTCACACCATCCACTGCATTTTGGATTTTTTGTAGTTGTGATTTATCCCTTTTAAGTCATTTACTAAATTGTAATTCACTTGAGGCTACTCAAGTGGAAATGTTAGGATTTATATTTGATTTCAATTCTATTTAGGGCTTGATAGAAGTGAAGTTTGAATAAAGGTGAATTAGGACTACATCATAAAAATATTAGAAGCACGTCATTAATGCCTAAAGATTACTCTAAAAAATGAATTCCATATTATCATGGCGAAATGTTAGTGCTAACCATGGGCTTGAAGACTGTTCTATTTCTATTGGACCTTCCATTAACAACTCTTCAACTACTGCATGAATCTTAACATCCTTGTTACTCACTAAATACTAGAAAAAAAATTTAATGTTTTGCTAAGCACCATGAATTTGGTGTTTGCTTCCACCCCCAACCCTCTAAAGATCTCTCACCCCTATTTATGCAACCAAGGTCCTAAAACTATGGTTATCAGCTTTTTTTGTTGAAGAAAGGAACTAACCCAACACCTTATTCACCAACATCATAATTCGGAAAAGAAAACAACCCTCCCATGCTACCATGTGCATTCATCATTACTTATTATATGAAATTGCTAAAAACCCCTAGTAACCTAACCACACTTCACTATCCTTGATGCAACTCTTAAAATTTGAGACTATCGCACACGATTATGTCAGTATGGTTCACACCTAGTCTAGGTGAAAGATCACAAGTTCCACATCACATACTGGTTTCAGGAGGAAACAAAGGTGCTGGAACTATAACTTGCTCATATTATTATAAAATGGGACACTTGTTCAATTAATGCCCATTTATTGATGGTAGATTAAGGTCATTACTTAGGAAGGAGGTGATGAATATTCATCAACTTGTTTTTCCAACCACTACAATAACAATACTTAATGTGTTTGTATTATGAACTTAAACCATGAATCCTAATATAGGTCATATAATAGCACCCATTAACTATTAGACAATTTGGTCCCAACCTATTACACCAATTGTATCAGGTAAAACTAGTATGCTGCCTATTTCAACATACCCAATGTGGTATAATGTGATAGCCCCTTTTGTGCCTTTTGATTTTAATTTGTATCCAACATATCCAATTGGAACCAAAAGGACTTGGTTCCTTGATCTTTAAAAATTATATAGGTTATGTACCTGGGAATGTGTACCTAGTACGTAAACAACATGTTGTACCACGAACATATATACCAAACTATATTTGAAATCAGTTTCCTATAGTGGTTCAATTAATGACTAGCAAGGATAGACAAACTATTCAACAACCTGTTACTTCATCAATGCCAACCATTGTACATGTTTACCAACTTATGTACCAAGACATTTTGATCATCAACCATTGAATGGTGGACAACTTGGAGATTCATCTAAAGGAAGTTCATCCGGAGGAGATCCATCTAGAGAATCACCTTTTGATCCATTTGCTAGATCTTTTGGATGGCCAAAACCTGATCCGCGCATGTTTATACCACCATGGTATCAACCACCTATTGCGTAACTAGTTTTAGAACCGATAATCAAGCTGCCATACAAGAAGCTACAATACCCAACTTATGTCAAAGACACTGATCCAAATGTTCACATCATAGTATTTTAAGAAGGCCATTAAAGCTAACGGTGAAACAATGGAGGTTGACATCATTAACTTGTTTAGTTTTACTTTGAAGGATAATATCTCTGAATGGGGTGAAAACTACATTTAAAACCATCCAAACTACATTTTTCAAGAATTAGAGCAAGCAATTTGTAAGCGATTTAGAATTGTAAAGAACAATGAGGAGGTCTACATGCAATTTGCGAAACATGTAACAATAAATTGCCAAACGTGTTGAGGTTTACTATGAACACCTATTGAAATTAATTAATTGTCACGACCTTAACTTTGGGTTCGTGACCAAAGCAAGGGCTTACAAAGGTGTGGGCCAAAAGTGAAGCTTGGGAGTCACATTTCATGCTCCTAAGAATGTAGGAGGGTGCGAGGGAATGAACCCACACATTCCCAAGTGGGCTCTCACTTTGAGAGTTGAAGTCTTAATGGACTCCCAAAACTTCAAAGAGCAATTGTAGGGGTCAAAATTCATTGGATTGAAGATTTCCTTTTACCATCGAAAAAATTTTAAGACTTAAATGTTTAAAATGGGCTCGCACGTCCCATTTGAATACTTAAAACACAAGTTATGGCCAAATCAAAGTGCTAATTTGACTCCCGACCATTAAAAGTTGGGAATTACTCTGATTTACTTGCATGTAGGTGGTGTGCCACATATCATTGGAGAGTTCTTGATGAGAGTTACAACTTTTATTTAGACCTCATCTCAATAGAAGGTCTTCACAAAAAAATTATGGGCCTCCAAAATCATGGAAATATCAATTTCAAGACTTTCGAGTCTCTCAACTTGGGAGTCCTAAAACAAAATGACATTTAGGTGTAGGTCCCATGGCCAAGCACAGAGAATAATATAAGGGGGAAGGTGGTGGCTCCCCCAAGTCTGGGCCATGGTGAATATTGTGAGTCCATGCACCAAGAATGTTATAATTACGAACTAACCAACTTGCTGTTTGGTTTGTGCAGGTTCATGTGAGTAATTGAATTGCTTGTCATTCATCCTAGTCCCCATCCCAGAGTTCCAACATGCCCCTCTACCCTAAAATGTTGCAAGTTAGGAAGCATATCCCCACTCCTTTTTTCGTTGTTTTCACTTTTAGATTTGCATTTGAGTCCTATGAAGAGTTTAGGGGTGCATCACAATGATTATTATGGACATGTTTCCCTACCCACAAAACATTCAACCCACGCCTAAATTTATTCAGTTCTATATGGTACTAGTAAGTGCACATATTTCACTTTTTCAACCTCTTGACAAACCATGGCTTCAAGTTTTGGAACTTTATCAACATAACAAAAACATTCATATGAACTGCAAAACACAACAACACAAAGTGTACATAAGTATCAGTTTGGAAATTTTTAAACTTGTATGACCCAAACATTTTGTTGGACTTACTGGATTTTGATTGAATAATGCATGAACAATCTAAAATCAAAGTCAAGAAAGTAGAATTTCCCAACAAATATGTAGACACATTTGAAGTTACACAAATTGTCCTACATTTAGAAAACAAAAAAACATGATAAAAGAAAAGGAAAAGTTGATATAATCATGATGCATGGACATTCTTGGCTATTTAGGCTATTGTTGTAAGATAATGTCCTGCAACATTTTCCAAGACATTTACTCAACGTATTCTTTGAAAAAAAAGGAATGTCAAGGTTTGTTGAAAGGAAATTCAAAACATTTCTAGTTCTTGCAACCTCCAGTGACATAGCATATCAAATCAACTAGGAAAAGCTTATACACACTCAAGATAATTCTTTAGAATTTTCCACTAAGTAGATGCATTCCACTAATAAATCAAGCCTTTAAACAAAATTTCTAAAACATATCCATGTGGATTTTGAACCACTCCAAGGATTAATTACAAAAAAAATCTCGCGTGGACCAAGTTCTATCATGTAGTCTACCAAACAATTTAACTATTTAAGGTAAATTTTCACTCATTTTCAAATTTTTATGTAGAAGTAAAATTGAACAAACAAATGTAGTGAATCAAATCAAGCATATCAAAACAATTTTTGAAACATAAAATTCTACCTACACATTCTAAACAATTCATTAATCCTTTTCCAATTACTTACATTCTAAAGTTAACAACCAACCATATAAGTAGTTTGGGCTAATGAATATGGCATCATCACCTTTTCAAAGCACAAGTATGTTCCTTAGAATTCACCAAGCAACCACATCAAGCATTGTATGCTTATGAAGGTACTTCTCATCACCTTTTCAAAGTAGTGGCTACTTAGAATCACCAATAACTAATGTCAAGAATTGTGAGCTTATGAAGGTAAGCAAGTAGAAGGTTCTGTTTTTTAGAATTCACTAAGCAACTTTGTTTAAGAACTTTTTCAAAGCACTATTTATTATTTAAAATTAATTAAGCAAACACATCAAACACTTCATTGTAGTGTATATTTAAAATTCAAAAAACACATCAAAGTACTTTGAATTTTTGAAAGTAGTGTTATCACCTTGTCAAAGCATTGTCTCTTTAAAATTCACCAAGCAGCCACATCAAAGAACATGTGCTTATGAAGGCAATGGCCTCACCTTTTCAAAACATTATCTACTTTAGGTAAAATTCTCCAAACAACCACATCAAGCACCATGTATTTTTGAAGAAGTCATCACGAATTTATGAATGTGATAAAACATGCAATGAAGCCTTTGAAACCTTGAAATGCATTTTGGTCAAGGCATTAGTGTTGAGGTTGCCCAACTTTGACAAGGATTTTGAGATCCATTACAATATTTTTGACTTTGCAATTAGAGGAGTCCTAATGTAAAATGGAAGCTAGTTGCGTTCAAAAGCAAAAAATTGAGTGAAACGAAGTGAAGGTGGCTAACTCATAAGAAAGAAATGTGGGTCGTCATACATTGTTTGAAGACTTAGGGCCATTACATAGGCTCCAAAGATGTGGTGGTGTGGACCGATAATGTCACCTTGAAATACTTTGCCACTAAATTGAAGTTGCTATCAAGACAAGTGAGATGGCAAGACACATTGGCCTTGTTTAATGTGAACATTCGACACAAGCTCGGGAAGGATAACACGGTGTTCGATGTGCTAAGTTGAAAACTCCAACATAAGGTGGTGTATGTGGGGGAAACAAAGCTTCAAAAGGAAGTTAGACTAGCGAGTTGCCATGACAAGTTTGCCAAAGAAAAAAAAAAACATTTGAAAAGGAACGAAGTCACACTTCCACTTGCGGGATGGATTGTTGTGGTATAAGCAAAGTCGGTTCTATGTTCTCAAAAGGAGGCTTCAGGATGTGCTTTTGAGGAGTGTCATGATGGGTCCCTTATGGGTCACGGTGGTGGAAAGTGCACCATAACGATCCTCAAGAAGATTTAATATTAGCTTAATTTGAAAGACGATGTAGAGGAATACGTGAAGACTTGTTTGACTTGCTAATAAAATTGAACATTTAATAAAAAAACAAGTGGGATTATTACATTCGTTATCAATTCCTTAAGGGTTGTGGGAAAATGTGTCCATGGATTTCATGGTGAGTTTACCATCATCAAGGGGATTTTGATGTGATCATGGTGGTGGTGGATCGATTTAACATGATGGCACACTTCATCCCCACCAAGGAAAGTGCCATGGCCCAAGAAATGAGAAGGTTGTTTTTCACACATGTGCTTAAACATCATGGTCTCCCCAAGGACAATGTGTCAAATCAATATCCTAGGTTCAGAAGCAAGTTTTGGTGAGCCTTGTGGTAGCGCATGGGGTCGTAGCTCAAGATGAGCACCTCATTCCTACCCTAAATGGATGGATAGTGTCATGACCCTAGCCTTGGGCTCGCGACCAAGATAAAGGCTTGCAAAGTTGCAGGCCGATAATGAAGCCTAAACATCGTACTGTGCTCTCCAAAGAGCAACTTTTCACAAATATAGGAGAATGTGAAGGAATGAACCCACACACTCCCAATAGGGTTTCCACTTTAAGAGTTAGAAACCCGATGCACTTCCAAATTTTTAGAGAGTGATTTCAAAAGTCAAAATTCATTGGATTGAAAAGTTCATCATATCATTTGAAAGTTCTTGCAATGTAGATGTCTAAAATGGGATCACATGACCCATTCGGGTATTTGAAACACAAGTTATGGCCAAAAGAAAGGTCAGGAATCAAAGTGCCAATTTAACTCCCAACCACTAAACTATTAGATATTTCATCCTATTGTTTGAATTGATTTTACATTTATTTTCATCCATTAATAGGTTGATATGTCGCATTAGTTGCAATAGTCACCAAATTAGTTGCATTGTAACCAAAAAGGAGGGATCCAGGGAAACAGAGAGGACACAACACTAACCAAACCTCTCCCGACGTTGCCTCGCTCTGATAGAGCGAGCACAATGCAATCCCACAACTATGCAGCATACAACTCAAACGAAATGGATCTCAGAGGCAAAATTCCATAATTCTCATTACACATAATGTCTCGTACAAAACCCACTCTTCTGCCTCCTCACAATTGCTATCTCGATTCCTTGTTCCTAAATTCTCATTCAGCTTTCCTAGATCAAGGAGTCGAAGATCTCTCAGGTCACTAATCGCAACGGAAAAAGAGAGCGACCAGACTAGCGTTCTCTAAGCTCCTGGTTCTTTTGCTCAAACCCAGTGATGTCTCTCCAACTGATCATCCTCCTCTCTACATCCTTGGATCCAGCTTCCTCCACAAGCTTCCTCCTCCTCGCTTTTCTCACCAACGGCTTTCCTCCATCCCTAATCAATGTGGCGCTGCTCCTCTTCATCAAACGCATCGCCATCTTCCTGTCCTCACATCCCACACAGGCAGACCACCTTCTCCCATGCACCCCATGCATATCTAGTTTCCCTCTCAAACTAATGAAGAAGAAATCCGCTGCCACTCATCAATGGAGGCGGCCAGATTACCTTGATCAAGGAGTTTGTGTTCACACCAACTGCACAGTCATGGAGTCATTGTCCTGCCACCCGTTGTTCGGCTACATATGTAACCCCTCCCTTTTTGAAAAAGCTGAGTCCCTCAGCTCAATCCGGAGGAGCGTAATACATCTGTAGGTCTCTTTGTGACCTCTCCCATTGTCGACCATTCGCATCTTGGATTATGTAAAGCCGACAACCTTCTTCAAAATCAAAATTTCCCTTCCCATCAGCATGTCCTACAAATTGGTAGGGGCTTTCCCAACTCGCAACAAGAGCTCTCCTCTTACCTGGTTTCTTCATTTTCACCATCGACTCCCCAGCCACCAAACCTTCAAACAGATGCTTGCCTGGCCGGTTGGCATATGTGTTCTTCTGCTTCTT
>Ga0116231_10002454_pt1 | contig 38777 bp, 32 predicted proteins | sample S1TSphgellanicum_2_FD_89695 | JGI IMG/M metagenome (GOLD analysis project Ga0116231, IMG submission 89695) | Host-associated microbial communities from peat moss isolated from Minnesota, USA - S1T2_Fd - Sphagnum magellanicum MG | ecosystem: Host-associated > Plants > Peat moss > Unclassified...
CCCCTGGGGGCAAGCCATATCCCCATTCAAAACCCTTAAACTGGGAAAAAATTTAATTAAGTTTCCTCCCTTTCTAAAAAACAGTTGCTTGTTAAACCCGTCCCCCCCCCCCCCCGGTGGTACTTGCAGCTTGCACATGCCATTATGAAGCAAAAGTTGTCAGCTATACTTGATGCAGTTGCACAGCCCCAGGCACACCTGCTAGGGATGGCTCAGATCATTAGGACCCTGAATTGTCTCGCTCCTCTTGAGTGAGGAGAAAGAATGTTGAATCTGAAATGTTAAAAAGTCGGAATGTGTGTAGTAACTTCAGATTACTTGGAAACTCCTGTTGGACATTGCTGCTTAGATACAGATCAGTCATGTTTGACCCAACTGACCCATGTTGATCACCTCACCCCAATGTGTTTCTCATGGAAGATCTGGTGAGCCAGATGTGTTTGAGCCTCCACTCTCATAATCTGGCTGAGATTTTGTTTTACATTTTCAAATAACGCTATTGTCCACAAAAAATCAATCCATTAGAGACTATTCTGATGGTGCAAGTTCATGGACTCAAGTCAGGAGTATGAATCTGGTTGTGATCACTGAATACCTGGGCCATCACTGCAAAACATGCATGCAACATTCACGATGAGAATTAGGCATTGGATCAGTGGTTTCCTGACCCATATTTTCTTGCTCATGACCACTGTGCTAAAGTATATCAACATGTACATTAAAGATCATGACGATTGGTCCTGTAAGCCCAAACTCTTGTGAACCATGATGGTAGCTGAAAGACTTTCCTCCAACCATGGAAAAAGAGGAGACAAGAACCAAGCAGTACGAAGATGAGTACCTCAATATTGTTCTTGCATGTTTCTGTTGCAGTACCCATTTGTATATGGTGTCAAGAGGTGGGCCTTACCACTACCAGATCACAAATGCAACAGACATGTTACCTCAAGTGTACAATATTGAAGGAGAAGTGCAAAAGATCATAGATACATGACCTGAAACAACACCATTACCCTCTTCGTTAGATTTGCATATTCTCTGATGGGACATTACTCTGGTAAGCAGTCATGGGTCTCTCCACAAATTCTAAAGATGCAGAATTCAACCATGCATCGTATTATTGTACATTGAATCCAATTCAGTTTCAGCAGTAATCAAAATTGAATGGAAAATCACCACTATATTTGAACTGGTATTCGATTTTTGCAAGCCTGCATATTATCTTACCTGCACAGACCTCAGAAAGGAGGAGAAGGAGAAGGAGGTAGGTGTAGAGGCTCCAGCCAATTCATCCTTGTGCACGTGTCAAAAGTCCTTCTTGAACTTGAGCTCCATCCTTGAGCATGTTTCCAAAGTCCTTGAGCTTGCAGCCAAGTTCCGTTGATAGTAGATCAAACACCAAGTCATAGTAGTAAACCATGAGCTTGTTCATATGATCAGGTGCTACAAACAACAAGCTTACAATTGTTTGCAAGGGTCCATAGACCACTTTCCGACCACTATTACTCTACCACTCTTACAACATTTGTCCATCAGATATGCAACAAGAATACTATAGATATACACTTACCTCGTCGGATTCTGCCACTACTGTTGATACCTGTCCCCACTGGGACCCGGCAAATCGAAAACAGTTCAGCGGTGAGGGAGGGGAGCCGGGGTTGGGTGGGTGTGCGAGAGGAGGGGTGAAGGTTTGGGCGGGGGTGTGCGTGGGGTGCGACTGCGAACCCTAAAAATTAAGAACACGGAAAGAGGAGCATGGATCGCTGTTGTTGCAGCACAAGGTTCCTTGCGCACCGCACCAGTTTGCTCACTTCAGGGCGGCTTACCTTTTTTCACTCGCTGCCGCTGCTTCCGTCTTCTCCAGTTTTCTGTCGCCGTGTCGCAGCTGTGACTGCTGCCTTGCGCAGCAGCAAGACCATCGCTTCTTTGTCATCGTCGTCGTCTTCTCCTCCTCCTCATACTGCTTTTTCCTGCCTCTTCCAGTCGTCTCACCAAAGCGTGCGCATGATGGCTGCTCTGGATGTGCAGGTGTGTATTTGCAGCCTTGCTTTGTAGTCGGTTTCTGATTCTGCTATCGTTGTCTTTGTCGTTTCTTTTCTTTTTTCCTTTTCTTTTCTGGCGGAGTGGGAGCTTGCTGACCGAGTGAATGGTGATGATGATGTCGGAACCGTGGGGGGCTTTTGTTTGGTTGCTGTGGTTGGGAATTCGGCCAGATTGGTGTGGGCAGTGGCAGTGTGCGACAACAAGTTGCGAAGTTGGTGAAGGAATCGCTGAATGCGACGGTTCCAGAGGTGGCTGACGTTGAACCTCTTGTATCAGCTTGCAACAACGCAAAGAATGGCGATTATCAATGGTGATTCTCAAACTCTCTTTGTTTCATCAGCTGTGTTGCGAATTGCAAATTCTCATTCTTTCGGGTTCCGTTGGATTGGTGTGCTCGTTACATCGGCAGCTAGAGAGGAATCTGTCCTGGTTGCCGGAATTGGGTGATGACGAAAACCGCCTTGTCTGGAATGCTTTTTTGCTCAGTGAAGGGTTTACGAGTGTCTGTCTTGGGGATTTATGGACCGTCCCTCAGAAAGTAGAGCGTGTGGTTTCTTGTTGCAGCAACAATGCCATGGGGATATGGGCGAAGATCAAAGGCAAGGATGCAAGGTTTAAGAACCCAAATGCTATTGGACAGGTTGTGCCAGGCCTGAAATAAACACCAAATTTCTTGTTAGTTTCAAGAGACTGATAGAAAATAGCTGCTTGCAAAGGTTCCAATAGACCTGTTGCAATGCTTGAGAATTGGAGGTTTGTGAGGTTGTGCATTGGAACAACCATGTAGTTACCAAGGGTTTAACATTTTGTTGATCATGTTGATAAAACTGCAGGAACTTGCACGAAATCTTCCTGAGTCTGCTGTGGTTGAGAGCACCAGTGTTGCTGGGCCTGGATTTCTTAATGTTGTCCTTTCAACACTTTGGATTGAACAGGTATGGATGACACCTTGGTTTCCTGTGACATCATTCCTGAGGTCGTTTTCTAAAAATAAATTATGACAACTGTGTTTTGAAGTGAACATGGTGTTTGGAGTTGACAGTTTAGAGGGCATGTGGAGCTTGTCATTTAACTGTGGGTATGGCAATGTGTATGGTGGAGTGCAGAAGATTCATCAGATGTTGAAGCATGGTGTGAGTTGTTGGGCACCAGTACTTACTGTTGAACGAGCTGTAGTTGATTTCTCTTCTCCAAACATTGCCAAGGAAATGCATGTTGGTCATCTTCGGTCCACCATTATTGGTGACAGCATTGCCTCCATGCTGGAGTATTGTAATGTAACCGTGCTCCGGCGCAATCATGTTGGAGACTGGGGTACTCAGGTGTGAGTCAACTGCAACCCCTTTGATTGGTATTTTAGATGTTGCAGGGTTTCTGCTTTGAAACCTGTATGGGCTCTTGCTATGACACACTGAAGTGTGAAACTAATGCTGAATCATTCTCATGACTTCTCAGGGATTTATCTAACTTGGATCAGCAGCCCTGGATGTTGAGAAGTGCTTCCAATGATGGTAGCACAAGTCTCTCCTGGGCTGAAATGTGATTGGATTCTGGATTGATCAAAAGACAATTGTGGTTGGTGACAGTTTGGAATGCTCATTGAATATCTCTTTGAGGAATTTCCGGATTGGGAGGAAATTCAAGAACAAGCTATAGGAGACTTGCAGGTATGTTTGGTGTGGGTTGATTAATAGAAGGCCAAATATGTGCCCTCTGACTTGTGAAATGGAGTTCATGAGCTTGCATTGAGTGTTATATGTCAGGAAGAGTCTGAATGCTAGAATTTTGCTCTTGGATGAAGATCTGGGAGACTTGGTGTGCTAGTACTCCGCTCTGTTTTGGAAATGTAGAGATAGTATTGTGGGTCAGGTCCTGTGGACAAAATTTCTGTGTGGCCCAGTCTGGACACATAGATGACCACCAGAAGGACTGATGCCAAAATCTTACACTTTGATTAGAAATTGCAGAGATATGTTGCTGTGGATTGGATTGGGGGGGGAGGCTGTGGAAATTAACATGTTTTCATATGGGAATGCAACTCTGATACACACCATGGTCCAGTGATTACTAATCCAGCAGAATGTGTATAGGTGTTTTACAAAAAGGCAAAGGCAAAATTTGATGCTGATCCTGAGTTCAAGAAGCGATCCCAGAAGGCTGTTGTTTCACTCCAGGTATTGCAAGGGCATGTGTTTCTTAACCCATTTTCACCATCTTCACCTTTAGTTCTGTTGTGTGCTATTCTGGAGACTTGGGACTCAAGGTCACAAGATGTATAGACTGCATTGTATGTGGACCTTTCTTGATTTGTGTTCTAAACTCATTCAGTAGGTGCACTTGTTCCAACTAGAGTGCTTTGGCGGATTCTGCTTTGTATAGGTATGTACTAAACTGTCTGTGTAGCAAACAGTAGAAGAAGAATACACAGCCAAGAGATTTTGATGTGAATGAAAATTATCTGGACTTTAGGGTGGAGAGGAGAAGTATGTGTTGGCTTGGAGACAAATCTGTAACATCAGCCGGAGAGAGTTCAATGTTGTCTATGAACGACTACATGTCACACTTGAGGAAAAGGTTTGTCTCCTTACATGGCATCACTTCATGACTGCTGAGAACTGTTTTTGTTTCATCAGGAAATTGTCAGTTAGTAAATTTTAGCTACATGCCCTTTCATCTGGATGTCTGATTGTGATAATCATTTTCTGTGAATTGTCTTGGTTTGTTGTTTATCAGGGTGAGAGCTTCTACCATCCGTATATTGCAGGTGTCTTGAAGGAGTTGGAAGAGAAAAATCTCATTGAGGAGAGTGAGGGTGCCCGTGTCATTACAGTTCCTGGGCATACAATTCCATTGCTGGTAGTGAAAGGGGATGGTGGTTTCAACTATGCTTCAACAGATCTAAGTGCTCTATGGTATGTGCTGATCATTGTCATCTGGATGACAGAGGAGCCTGTTCCATTGAGCAAATCTGAAGTTCTCTGCAAGTGTGCATTTTCTTTCAGTAAGCTGTATTGTAGCATGCTGGCATGTAGGATTGGTTTTGTTTAAACCTGCACAGTGCTCTTAGTTCTAATGGCAGATGAAGTTTAACAGATGCAGGGTAGTTGTGAACTTTACACTTGCTCTACAAATGTCTTGAAGGTATATTGGTGTGCAGGTATCGGCTTAATGAGGAGGCTGCACAGTGGATAATATATGTCACCGATGTGGGACAGTCTCAGCATTTTGACATGTTTTTCAAGGTAGGTGCCTGGTGATGAATTCTGGGTGGTTGTATTTGTGTTATGCTGCCCTCAGTTTGTGTTCCTGTGTGGATTGTTGGGATCTTCAGATTGAAATTTGATATCTAATTGTAGTCTAGATATAACCTTCATTTCTGGTTGATGGAAGCTAGGCTGATCAGCCTGTGAACAGAATCCCTTAAGAGGCTCTTGACCCTGAACAAGTAAATGGCCATAATATCAGGATGGAAAAGCTGGATCAGAATATTTATCAGGTGACTTGTTGGGAGCAAGAATATATGGAATGCTCTGTGTAACCTAACCTGTACATTATATCCTCCCTTTGAAATCACAATACACAGTAAACCACAAGCATTGCTGGTTGGCCAATGACTTTGACCAATGGCTGACAAGGAATGAAGAATGTTTCCATCATGGGTTTATCTTGTTGAAGTGTTGCACAGATGCATTTTCCTGTGACAGAGTATGTGAACCTGTCTGTGCTTCACAACATGTAATGAGAATAATGTTGTCAATATGTGCACAGGTTTCAATTGTTGGCATTAAGCTAAGAGAGTGCATGGTAACCATGTATGCAGGCAGCAAAGAGAGCTGGGTGGCTGCCAGAAGATGAGTCAAAGTATCCCAAGGTCAAGCATGTGGGCTTTGGGCTGGTATTGGGAACTGATGGTAAACGGTTTCGGACTCGGAGCTCAGAGGTTGTTCGCCTGGTGGATTTGCTGGATGAGGCCAAGAGCCGAAGCAAGCAGGGCCTTATTGACCGTGGTTAGTTTTCTATTCCTAAATCAGTCTTTGTGTAAGTTCATGCTTTGAAATGGTTGCATCTGAATGGGCAACATTGGATACAAAGATAATGTTGATTACAGCCCTGCAGCTCCCAGTGTCTTTCTGTCAAGGAATCTGCTGTTTCATCAATTTTTGTTGACAGATTATAGTTCTTACCCTACTCATTGGTGATGTGGCAACTGAAACTCAAAGCGAAATGGTTCAATATCAGACTATTTGACTTTGGATGGTTGTTGCTTCATACAGGCAGGGAGGGTGAGTGGACTCCAGAGGAGCTTGAGCATGCTTCGGAAGCCCTAGGCTATGGAGCTATCAAGTACTATCTATCCCATATTGTCTTCCATGCTATTCTTGTAAGATTTTCCATTCATTTGAAAGGTAAATTTCTGTTTGGGTTTTGTTTGCAGGTATGCGGATTTGAAAAACAACAGGACCACTAATTACACTTTCAACTTTGATCAAATGCTGGATATACGGGTAAGCTAAAATTTTGGGACTTCCTTAAGCCCAAGTTGAATTTAGTATATTGACTTGACTTGCATGGAACTTCTGCTGAAAAACACTAACAGAATGATTGAGTATATGAGTATGTGGTGTGGCAAGGTCCCAGTCTCTTTATGTGTAATTGCACAAATTGACAAAATCACCCATTGGATCTTGTAGTTTTGAGCTGGCTCTATTTATTTTAAGACTCCCACTCTGTATTCCTTAGGTGAACCATGGAGCAAAGTAGTTTGCCTACATACAGATGAACCCAATATTGTTGAAAAGGAATTCAGTAACATGTGGTATCTCTGGACACAGGTCTTTATGTTTCTCATCCTATCTTTAGGGGCCTGAATGGATGTGTACCTAAATGAATGTTGCATTTCCTAGATCTCGGTTATTTTACATGCAGACTTCTCTTTGCTATTGTAATGTCCCTTTGTCACAATACTGTCAAGTCAGTGATCAATTGACTTCTCTTGCCATTCTGACTTCAGGGTAATACAGCTGTATATCTGCTATATGCACATGCTCGAATATGCTCAATAATTCGAAAATCTGGAAAGGACATTGAAGAACTTAAGCAGGTAAGTTATGTAATGTTCTCTTTATCATGGTTCTACAGGTAACTAATATCTGGACCAAGGACATCTTTACTCTGTCCACATGCTAAACAAAGTGTCAATCTTGTGGCAGACTGGAACTCTGAAACTCTCACATCCATCTGAGCGTCAACTGGGCCTGCAGCTTGTTCGTTTTGGCGAGGTAGTTAGTATGCCCATTTAGCCCACTTAAGTTTATTTTCAGTGATCAAAATGTGAGTGTATTAAAATTAAAGCTGAATTGAAAAGTGAATGGTTGACCATAGAAGGGTTATGGGGTGATTGAATAATACAACCTTTAGGCACTGACTTTAGCTTTGTATGGCAAGTTGGCATCAATAGTGGACTGACATTGAGGTTATTGGGGTCAGTTTGTGGAAGATGCCTTGACAGATCTCCTCCCCAACACTCTGTGCGAGTACCTCTACAGTTTGTCTGGAATGTTCACAGAATTCTACACAAACTGCAAGGTTTATCTCATACCCTCATTATTCATTGTTGCTCCAGTTCATAAGTAGCTGGTAGGCAAAATACAGCAAGCTTAAAAAATTCAGTGAAACCTTGTGCTCAGGTTTACCTTCCAGCAGTAGCTTGTGCAGAATTACATTACTCTCTTGCCTTCGTAATGGAATTTATGGAGCAGGTCATAAACTCTGAGGAGGAAACAAGCCGACTCTTACTCTGTGAGGCAACAGCAACAATCATGCGGGAATGCTTCAAGCTCCTTGGCATTACCCCCTTGTACAGGTTGTGATTAGAAAGCCCTCTTCTTTGAGGGTGTGCTGAAGAAAGATCCTTTGATATTTCTTTGGCTGCTGGCAATTGCCAGCTATGGATTTTGTATTTAGTTCTCCACCATAGTTTTGGTGGACACTAAGTAGCTGAGATCAGATCCTGGCCAGCCTGAGGTGTTCCATTTTATTCCTTGGTGCTAATTTATGTCCAAGTCATAGCAAGTTCTGCCATGCCAGAAAATTTACCAATTTACAAAACCCATTGGCTGAGCCACATGGGGGATCTTCTGTGGATGGAAATGACATTTTCATATTTTGAGTTCTTGTGAAAATTGGACTCCATTTTTGTAGATCAACAATTTTTTGGTTTTCTGTAGAGATTAAATCTAAAAGAAACTTTTCAAGAGATTTAAGTGCTTTCAAACATGGTTGCCTCCTGGCATGTGCCCTGGGACCATGCTGCCACAGCCTGTCAATTTTGAGTTCACATCTTTTCCTCTTCATTCATGCCCAAATGGTGTTTCATGGACAGCCTGCAATCCTGCATTAGACTCTGTCAAATTTTGATTTTAAAAGTGTTTTCTGCAATCTTGAGCCTCCTGCTTCTTGTGGTTTTTGCTTCTTGACTACAGGAGTTCATGGAATTCTCTTTATCTGCTTCCTCCACTTCTCTATCTTCTTTGCCTGCTCAGTTGTAGAAGTTCATGCACTTTGTATCACCCAGAAGCTTTCAACAACTCATGATAGATTGCAAGCTCCTAATGCTCAAGTTATTCAGTCTTTCTCTCTAAACTTTGTTGTTGATTCAGTCTTTTTCTCTAGAATGTCAAGTTGCATCCTCACAAGTTGCATTGTGAGGGGGTTTAGAGGGTGCCTTTTGTTGACGAAAAATATTTACCACCTGACTGAGTGATTAGGTGGAATAGAGATCATTTGAATCTCTTGACATTTGAGATTCTTGTAGCATCATGAACATAACACTTTTTGGTGGACATTATAAACTTTCACAACTTCAATGCCATAATGTAACAAGAACAAAACCACCTTTCAGTGTGTAAAAGATATTACAATTTTAAATCCCTTGGAAATGCTGTCATGTGACAATGTGCATATTGTGTTGACTTTTGGGATATACCTCCATGACCGGTCTTGCCAAATTACAAAATGTCAATTGAAGGACAACAATGAGTGGGCACTTTCCCTTTTACACCATACAACAAAGAAACAAAGATGGTATCATGAGAAGATGTGGGGCCACTTTCACTTTTATACCAAACAACAAAGAAAGATGGTATCATGAGAAGATGGAGGGGGCACTTTCCCTTTTACACCAAACAACAAAGAAACAAAGATGGTATCATGAGAAGATGTGGCATTTTGGGCAAGAAGTGGCCCTTGTTTATGGAGGGATTCCATTAACTACCATTGCTCAAAATGCAAAAATTAGTGAAAGTGATCTGGGCTGACAATGTGAATACTTACACATTGTGTTTGCATATGCCTAAGTGATTTCAAGAACTGAAATAGGTAACTTCCACTTATGGTTTCAATCCCTTCTTTGAGAAATCATACCAATGTTCCACCTATCCAATATAATCGCAACTTAAAATTTGTTATCATAGACTATGATTAAAAGGTTTTTTATGTTGTTGTCCTTGCTCAAAGGGGCAAGGAAAGTGTGTGCATGAACGTTGAACAACACATTTCTTTTGTGACCAATTATGGATAAATTCACTAGTGGCATTGTGACTACAATGGATTTTGGCAAACCAAAAGGTAATTAATACTTGACTTTGCAAACCATGCTGAATTTGATCATTAATGATTTCCTAGGTCATAAACTTTCCTGGTTATGCACATGGGTATGTGCACTTGCCCTACTTGTAAAAACCTCATAACAAGAAGTGGATAATCCAATAGTTTGACAAAACTAATGTGCATGGGACCTTAAGTTGCAAAGCCAGAAACTAGTGTTAGCAAGTTCAGCCTGTATTAGGGAGGTTTAGGTCTAGGTTCCCAGTCAAGTTTTGGGGTATCTGGACCGGGGCCCAAAATTTTGTTAAAACTAGATTTAAATTTAGACAAGGGCAACTAACCTCCTGTTGCAATAGAAACCTGAACTTGGATCATGTTGTCATTGCCTTTTAAGCAGGTGCATGTTTTTTAGTTATATAAGTACAATTTTTTAAAAGGGAATTCTTTTTGGTGGCAAAATTTCACTAGATAGTGCAAGTAACTTAGGCCCTTGTCTTTTGGTAGCAGAAATCTTAAGAAAAAAGTCAAATTAAATTGTGTATATATTTTCCCTATGATTTGATGGAGGGGTCATAACGCTTTACACTAGCTACCCTTGTCATCTTATTATTTCCCTTATCACTCATCCATCACCTGATTATTCCCCTTGTTGCTTCAATATTTATTGGTGACTAGACTTACTCTAGTAGCAACTAGCTTAAGGATTACTTAAACTTTTGACAAGTGTCACCATTTTGTTTTTAGTTGAAATTTTAGGGGATTGTCATTTCTTCTTTGTTGGTGCATTGTTGGGAACCACACTAACACATTTTTTTAACCTAGGAAAAATATAGGTCCAACTCAAGTCCTGAGTTAAAACCTGACCAACCCTCCCCCTCCCCCCCAAAACTAAAAACTATAGTTGAATTTGGTTCCTTTCCAAATCAAGAATTGAACAACACTAGTGCAAATTAGTGTTGGGTGGCTTTATACTTATTCAATTATAACCAGATCCATAACTGCAATTGGCAAAATCTAATAACCAAAATTAATGGATAGCAAGTGATTGGGAAAGTTGGCATAAGTGACAACTTAACATAACCATCTCACATATCCATTTAGTGTTTGTTCAAATATTTTGGACCTGTGTATGTCGTTCACCTACCATGTCTAAGATGTGATCCCTACCATGGTCGCACGAATTTGCAGCTTCACACCATAGAAGAGCTTTTACACTTAGAAACTAATCTGATTGAGACATTAAGATATGGATGATTTTGAAGACAAGCTAATACATCGATAAGATGATGGTGAGGAAGGGTTTTTGTCATTGAATGTCATATACAAATTTTTATTCAGATGTCAATATATATGGGGGGTTTTTGTCATTGAATGTCATATACAAATTTTTATTCAGATGTCAATATGTATGGGACATATATATGCAATAGAATTCACTTGATTATGCTCGGATTAGTGTCTGCTCATTATATTGTGTAGCCACCTGCTTGTGAGTCACTATTTATATAGCTGCTTCATAACATTAGCATATGTTGTTGGATACTAAAAAGATTTATGCATGGCCACTTTAGAAATCCACCTATGCACCTATAAATAACCCTGAATATATTTGATTTCAATAGTTTAAACTAGCCAAAACCGAAAGATAAATCAAATCCATTTTTTCCATATATCCTTAACTATCCTTATTTCCTTGAGTTCAATGTCAAATCTAGATACTGCCCAACATTGGTACAAACTAGCATTGAGTGGTTATATCCTCTACTTACAGCCACCAATAGTGAGATGTGTAGTGCAATTAGTAAAATTAAGTAACCCAAATTCAAGGATAACTAGCAATTGGGAAAGTTGTGATAACTAACAATTTAACAATACAAATTCAAACTTTAAGGCAATATAATGATAATTGAAACACGTTAAAAAATATTTATCGTATATTGGACCCAATTATCTGGGCACATTTACAATTAAGGTATCACAATAGGAGCCAACAATAGGATAAGACTAACAATCATATCATTCTTTTTTTTACCCTATGTTAGTCCAAGTAAAACACAAATTTTTGGTGGTCACCCAATGTATTCTACTGTTGGACATGTAGTACATACTTTTAGTCTAGTGTGGCAGACAAAGTAATCCTCTAGAGAGGGCATTGCAGTACCTTAACTATAGGTTAATTCTATATGCTCACACAAACATGTTCAAGCAAGCCATCAAGGCTAATGGAAAATGACAAGAGGCAGCCATAATTAATATGTTTATATACACTATATTTCAGTCTTCAAGTCAGAAGAGAACTACCTATGGAGTCATTGTACCTTCTAGGAGTGGAAACAGTTGTTCTATAAACAATGTATATTGAAAGGTGTAAAATGATGAACAATTGTATATGGCTCTTCGAACAATCAAGCAAGGCCTACCAAGCAAGTAGAGGAGTATTATATTGAATCTCTTTTCAAGTGGCAAATTAACTAACGCATGTAGCATAAGGCAAATGACAAATTCTTGACTATTTTATTCAAAGCAGGCCTATAACCATAGGTGTGTATTGTTATTGCAAGTATGAAGCGTGACACCCTTATTGAACACAAAAATATTACAGTTATTTGTGAAGAAGTGGATGAGAAAGATGGGCATTATATTGGAAGCTCATAAAACTCAAAGCATAAAACAAATGCAAAAAAGATGATTGAGGTTTATGTGGAACTTGCAATAAAAAAACCAAACCATTTTAAGGAATGTTGCCACTTCAATCCTATGAACTCAAATAACAAACTCCAAGAATTTGATAAAGTGACCAGATTTGTGTGTGAGCTCATTGTTGAAGCCTTTCAACAATCATAATAATGTTAAGACAAGAGCACCACTTAGGGAACCACTACTGAACAATGATATGGGTGTTTTACTTGCAAGAAAACATATGAGAGTGCTTATAATTGCCCTAACCAAGTTGAGGTCCTCACCCTACATGCTTGTAAAAAGAATCATAAAAGAGCAAAATAGTCCAATAGTTGGAGGCAATTTTGAGTGCCTAAAATAGATCATTCAAAAGAAAGTGGCAAGGTTCTCAAGAAGGCAAAAGAGTTTTTTTAAACAAAGGAAGACCTTCAATTGACTATGCAAAAAACTAAATGAGTTGATGCTATAGTAGGCCATCCAAGCAAAAAAAGGTTTTGATGATCAACAAACAAACAATGCATGTATGACTAATAAGCCTAGGGTACCCAAGGTTGAGGTCATGGAATAAAATTGGAACTAAATGTTGGACTTGTAGTCATTGGAGGTGAAAGAAAGCTTCAGGAATTCCTATGAGCTTTACAAGGATTGTTCTGCCATTAGTTTGAAGGAGTTGGGTTCACTTAAAGGCTTTGAAATTTGGATTGAATTGGCCAAATATACACCAATATTCCGAAGGCCCTATAGATATAAAGACATGGAGATATTTTATTTAATCATTAACCTAAGAGTTGTTGGAAGTTGGACAAGTAGAGTTTTTTGTATGAGGGTATGCTTCAACTATCATAATGTCTACGAAAAATGATGTGTTTGACAATCTTATATATTAAAGCTACAGTGTCTGTCTATCTGTCTGTCTGTCCGAGCAATGCCTGGAAAATTTTTCCAGTCACTGCTCGTTCCCTGTGGTGTGTTTTGTAGAAGGGGGGGGTAAGTTGAGGAATTTCTTGATTTGGGAATTTCGATCTCTGTGACAGTTATTACCCAACTGACAGCTGATGGACCACTGTTGCTGTCTTTTACTTATCTTTTACTTTTTTTTTTTTCTCTGATGTCATTTCGCTTTCATTACCTCTCTGGCATAATCCCATTGGTTCCCGTTCCTTGTGGAGTGTTTTGGGGGGTGGGGGAAGGGAGAGCCCGGTGAAGCACAGGGCGGGGGTGGCCAACACGGGTGGCGGGGGCCAGCAAGGGGGGGGCCAGCACGGGCGGGGAAGGACCGGGCGGGGGGAAACTCGATGGGTGCATTATGCACCAGGTTCACACTAGTTAGATTGAAAGATGAATGTATGGGAATTACTAACTTGTGAACCATCAAACCAATTTCAACAAATATGCCATGCTAACACTATGGGAGACTTTTGATGCCATAGGGCATGCTATCTTTAGTACCTTAAATTTGACATCAAGCTATCATTAACAATTTACCAAGGATGTGGACAATTTTTTTAAAAAAATTCTAGGGAATTAATGAACATGGAAATGATTGTTTATATCAATGGTAGTTCCTACCCTTTCAATTGAAAAATGCCTTAATAGAATTCCAAAGAATCATGGACAAGATTTTAGCAATTGGATTTTGCTCAATGTTACATAAATGATATCATCATCTTTAGTGCTAGAATGGAGGAGCATGAAAAAAACCTCCAAAAGGTGTTTGAACATCCAACAACCCATGGATTGAGTTGTATTTAAGAAAATGTAAGTTCTTTTATGATTATATTGAATATTTGGGCCACATAATGTGGAGGACTAACAACTCAATAGACAAAGGTGGATGGTATCATATGTATCCCACATCTCACATATGTTAGCCAAGTTTGAGCTTTCATGGGATGAACAAAGTATTGTTGGAAAGGTTTGTCCGAGGATTTGATGTCATTTCCATGCTTTTCACCAAGCTCACAAATATGAATCAAACATGGCAATGGGAAGATGAATGTAAGCAATTCCTTCCAAGAACTTAAAATTCTAATTGACTTCACCAATTTTGATGTTACCAATTACATCAATTACAGGAGATAATCCCATGAAACCAATTACATATAGATTGGAGGATTTTGATGGTTCATAGAGGGGACATTTAGATGATTGGGACCTTCATTACCTTGGTTAGCCATGGGGTATATGTTTAGTAAGCATGCATCCTTCGCTTCTTTTTCACCATACTTTTTCCTCTTTAACCAAAAGCTAGATTTTTCAACATAAATATGTAATGAGCCAAGACAATCTTCAATCTCAATGGTCCAACCATGTGGACATGTGCATATGATTAAAAGAAAAGATTTTCAAAAAATTCATGCCTTGATGATTTTCAAGAATCTTGCTTTTACTCAACACAATGACACATTGAAGTATGCCATTATACATTGAAGAAGGTACTAGCCATAGATTAGAGGGTATAACCTAGGGGATTATGTATACTTACAACATACAATGCCTACAACATTGGATGTTACTAGAGGTCATGTCATCCTAAAGGTCAAAGAAGTTTTTGTATTCAAAAGTTTTGATTTTCAAAAACCAAGAAACAAAGGTGTGGAAGGACCATGTTTGCAATTGTGCACCATGCTATCTTCCACACATTGATGGGATAATCAACCCAAACCTTGCAATAATGCATGTAAGTTTAAAATGTATGTTACGTTGGTCTACAAGTGGTGCTACCACCATATTGTTGGTGTGATGATAAATGTTCCAAAAGTTGGCACATGAGATGCTTTAACATGACTTTTGGACAAGGTGTTTGAAGGAGATTGGATTTGCCTTTGATGCATATGTAAATAAATTGAATAGATGTAGTCAAACACAATCCATACACAACATGGATTTTTGTTAAGGAACTTTGAATGTGATATACTTGGCCAAGGAATGGGGGGTAGGAGATTAAATATTGCCTTCACATTTGCACCTAAGCTATTGAATTCATCACTTTGGAATCAAGATGTCCAATATTCTTAGTAATCCCATAGTGCAAATTCAAAACCTAACAAGTTGTACTATTTGGCTATGTGGAACCTTATCAATAAATAGGGGGGTGATTTTATGCATGTGTGTATGAGGATTGTTGTTATGGAGTTATAGTTGAAGATAACGATAGATGTAAGTGCCTAAATATGTTATTTCACAACAAAATGATGCAATGATTTTTACAATGGTCCAAGTTTATGCCATTGGAATTTTGCCTTGCAAAAACAAAGTTATAGGGCTTATTGAAATGTAGTCACTTTGGAAGCAAACCTTACATTTATTAGTGTATTTTGCCTTCATGGCCATTAACTTGCATTTGAACAAACATTTGTCAATCCCACCTTGACTTTGCCCTAGTTTTTTGGCAATGTTATATGAGCCTAAATTGTAGGTTGGATAATCTTAATATTCACTAGTGGTAAACATGTTTGTTGATAATGGCATATTGGTAAGCTTTAAAAAAAATGTTGAAATGGTTCCTAAATCCCTATATCATCACAACTCACAATCTACATGAAGGCATTTGCCGTTGTAGGCAAATTTGTCCCTTCATCTTTCATAAATATCATATGGTTTTGCTTGTAAGACCATACATTTTTTTTAAAACCTGTAATTGGGTCTAGCAAAACCAATTCTAATAATCCCTTTCACCTCAAAAAGACCAATTGTTAATAGCAACAATGAAAAGTATCAATCCACCTTTGTTCATCCAAAGGCTAAATATAGCTATGATAAAAGTTGACACATTCACATGAGGCAAAAAATCTTTTCAAGTGTGCATTTCATCATAGAAGGTAAGACCTTTTTAATTAAAATTTTGATTTTGATGAAATACCATGGGTGGGTCTTCCTCAAAACAAATTAAGGTGAAAACACAATACAATGGCCCTTTTAGGTAATCAAATATATATATTTTTCGGGGATGGTGCATACTTGAATTTAAATTATGTCAAAACTAAGAAGTTTCACAATGTTTTTGCTCCTTCCATGGTAGAACATAACCCAAACAACAACATAATAAAAAATTATGTTCATATTATGTTGAGTTGGAATATATGTGTACAAAAAAAAATTGTAATTATGTACTAAAATATGGAATTATCCTCTAGAAGTGACTAAAATTATTTTAAAGTTTTATTGAATTTTTAATATCCATTTCACATGTGATTCCACACAATTTGAACCATGTTTGTGAATCATTTGATAATTTTCATGCCATAAATGGTGTTTTTTAAAGGCATGGACCATAAATATGTGGTAAGTTGACATTTCAATTACTTCAAATGAAAGGTGAAAGTATTGTGAGAAGAATATGCTTTTAAAAAATTAAAATGATTACTAAAGAAATTAAATATTAATGTGGTTTAAAATGAAAAATGGCTTTGGTATATTTGTGTATATATAAATATACCCATTGTTACTTTAATTTCATTATTAATTTTTTTCCAAATAGTATTAGATGCCACCAACTTCATGAAACTTCAAATTATAACCCATAAACACCAAAACTCAAAACTAAATGGGGTGCAAGTAAAAATAAAGGAGCCAAAAACCATGTCGAATAGTGGTGAAAACTATGAACTTTTTTACATATGATTTTCTTGTGACATTTTAAAGTTAAGTTAATCATTCTAAAGTTGTGCTAAATGACTAATATGAAAGTTGAGGAATTAAAATTAAAAAATCATTAAATTAAATTTTGGGTTTTGGTTTTTTAAAAGGACATTTAAACTTGAATATGTGTTGTGTCAGATGTGGTTAATTTTATAAAGGACTAGGTAAATGACTATTGTAATAACATAATTTTGATGGTAAAAAAAATTAAATGATAACAACCTACTACCCAAGTTCAAAAAACACCCACAATTTAAAAGATATGGAATTTAAAAAATTTTAAATTCAAAGTATTTTTCAAAATTTTAAATTTCAAGAATCCTTTATCACATGTAAATGGGGTGTAATGCGCATAATATACAAAACAAAGTTGTAGTTTATGATACAAAAATAAAAACCTAAAAGTTAATATATTGTTGTATGATTCAAAATTATGATAAATTTTCAAGATGAAATGCATAATTTGGCAAAATTTACACACTTTGAAAAATCATATTTATTCAACAATGATTAACACAAAACATATCATCTATTGGGGCAACTATGTGTATTTTTAATAACAAGTTGCAAAAGATTTCATTCAAAAAAAAATTCATACGAAGAAGTGAAAAAGGACTAAAAGGGACTCATAGTCCTTTTGTAAAGTAATCCCGTTGGTTCCTTTCTATGTATTTGCACCCAATGTGCCAAAATTTTGGAGCATTTATATTTTACATATTATCATACTAGAACAAAAAGTGCCTACAAGAGGACCACCATGGTGCACTTTCACCCATTGCCTCGTCCATATGTTTTCAATCATGCTCAAAGGGAGTAACTCATTCACAACAAGCAACACAAGATTATCAATGCAAACTTCTAGTGGGTTTTCACATTTTTTGTCCAATGAAATACCACCAAAAATTTTCAAAATGAAATTTGGAAGTTGGATTGACAACTTTGCAGAGCTTGGAACCTTACTTCTCAAAGAGCTCTAATGATGTTGAGTGTTGTTGTGTAACCTTGTTGACATACATATGAACAATGTCATAATGCTCACATTCAACATGTTTTTTCATGGTTGAAATCCCATTGTTTGTTTTGTAAAAGATTAAAGCCTTTTTGCTTCAAACTTTTGATCGTAAAACACTACCACCCAAAATAAAAGAATGGCAAAGGATACAATGAAGAACCTATTCACTCCAAGCATAATAGGTTTGTCACATTTTATCTATAGAGGGCCCATGGACCAAACTTGGGTCCTAAGGAATCCAAAACAATGATTGTTGATGTAGAGTAGCCATTTGATTTTGGAGTTCAACCTCACAAGTTTTTAGTGCAATCATGGTGATAGACATGCCATAGGAAGAACTCATAGAAACAATGTTTGGTGGTGACAACATGTCACCGTTATTTTGAAGAGGTTGAATAGTGAAATTTTCAAGAAATGAAGGTTCAATTGACATGTTCATTTCAAAATGAATTGGAAAATGGCATGGAAAACTACAACATACAAATAATGACTACAAATGGCAAGCGTTTTGTGCAACAACAAATTCTAAAAATGGTAAGGAACATGAATGACAACCTTACCTTTAAAATCAAGATGCATGCTGGATGTCCATGTTATACAAAATTACATGCTTGGAGGTGGTTGCATATGTAATTACATAAAGCTTTAAAAACACACAACCATGAACATCAATAACATTTAAATGTTCGATGCATATTTATTGTAAATGGTGAAATGCAAAACTTGTGACTAACTTCACAATGATCACTTGAACAAACTAGTGATAATGATCACTTGTTCAAAATACGTGTATTGAGGCATCAAAGCTTGAAAGAACTTCCATGATCAAAAACCACAAATGATTGTTGAAGCTTCAAAAAAATACAAGAACACCAACATTACTTATATTGGAAAGAAAAGTGTAGCTAAAAATGACAAATGAGAAATGGCATCATAAACATGAAATAAATAGTTAATTACAAATGGAATAATTAGATTTTATGGTTATATTTAGGGTTAGGTTATAGGTTATATCCCATGTGGGGCATGTATGAATCTAAACACCAAATATTCATTGGGTCTTTGAATAGGACCTGGTTATACATGTATACAATAATTAAAGTTCACAATATTAAAGACTTGAGGCCACTTCCTATTTGTGGTTTTCCATTTTAGTAGACTCACGCCCACCCCCATCCCTAACATAATCCCATTGTCAATAACCGCCACCACCTTTGACTTGTTGCAAATAATTCATGAGGGTATTTGACAAAAAAATTGGGTTCAATACTTTTTTCATACCTAGAGTGATGGGTTTAAGGTGTAGGGTGTAAGAAACAATAAGTGAAATATTCTTGAAAGTTTTCAAACTTGAGATGGCTAAGGTTGTAGCTTGTAGCCTTTTCTTCGAGTGTGTTGTGTGTTTAGTGATTAGTGGTTACCCTTGTTACTTGTCACAACAATGGAGTAAACTTTTAGTAGTTCAATGGTGTTGGCAATGAAAGGAGATTGTTGGAGGCTATGGAAATGGAAAATAAATTTACAATTGAGAAAGGTAAATCGTTTGAAAACCTTATGTTGAAGGTTGGTGTAAGCTTGTTCATGGTTTTGTTGTGTTGATTTTGTGCACATTATTATCTTTTCTCAAGCATATCAATGTTGGTTCATGATTTACCATTTCAAGCTTTCGGTCTACTTGCCAAAATCTTTTACTTTCAATTGTTGTTATGTTTGTTGATTAGGGTTATCAAAAGTTTTGCCAAAAGCTTATGTTTTCTTGGTGTTCTATTTATTGGTCATGATTGTTGAAAGCTTCACCAAAACCTCTTACATTCAAGGTCGTTGGAATTTGCAAGGTGTTCACTACTAAGTTTGTTAAAATCAAACATTGTTAAAAGCGTTTTTGAAAGGTTTTGATTTCTTGCAATTTTATATGTTAGTCATAGTTGTCAAAATTTTCATTAGTTCCATTAAGGAATGTTGGAATTTCCAAGCTGCTAATTTATTGAAATTGTCAAAAGCTTCACCAAATGGTGTAATTTTGCATTGTGTAGCACATTCATTCTTTCATTCCTTGACAAAAGTTTCATTGATTACATAATTTGTTATTTCAAGCTTGCTGAAAGCTTTCAAAGTGCTTCCATTGTTGTTTGTTCACTTCAACCTTTTTTTCATAGATTGTTTTAGCAAGTTTGATGAATTTTCTAAACAATTTGGTTGATAAATGCAAGGTTTTGGTTTTAATGTGCATGAACTTAGTCCCCCATGAAAGATTGCACAATTTATTAGTGTTGAAAATGAAGAACATGCAACTGAAAAAGAGTGGGTTCTTGAAGTGCACTTGACAAATATGAAAAAATAGGTTGTTATATGGAAGCTTCATAATTGCAACTCTTCCACATGGGCCTTTTACTAGGTGAACAACTATCAACTTATTGATCTTACTGAGAACCAAATACTACAATGTATTATTTGTCATAATAAAATTGTTGGTCTTGAAACATTAGATTAATGCACTAGATGTTGCAAGAGGTTCATTGCTTCCCACAAGTCCAATGGCATAATTGTGATGAAAAAACATGTGGATATGAAACATGGTGCCTTGTTGAAGAGGTATGTGGAAGAGGTAAACAACTATCCTAGACCTTCATTTGAGTGTGAGCCAACCACTAAACGCTTTCATGTTACCACAATTGCAATTTTTGGATATTTTCCCTCTACAAACTAGCTTCAAAAAAACCCTGAGAAAATGTAATGTTGTATGTGATAAAATGTTTTTTGCCAATTAGAACCATTGAATCCATTTGGTTGCATTAAATTGTTTATAGGTTATGCCCAAAGGTTGTTCTCCCATCAAAGAAAGTGTTTGTGGAAGAGGTTTTGCTTGCTTTAATGTAAAAGACTTTGGTGACATATGTACAACATGCACTAGCTACATGTCTTTTTGCCACATGTAATTTTGATCTATGGATGTCTATAGGGGTGCATGATGTGTTTTCTTTTGTTATCAATTTCTTGTCCAACAATTAGGAACCTAAACATCTGATGATCAGTGGGAAATTCTTTTTTTGTTTTCAAAATCTAGTATTTAAAAAAAAAACCTTGGATGTACATGAATTTATGATTTTCAATGTTGCAAGTTTGCAAGCCAAGTTTTGTAATTTTAGGATGCATTGATATTTTGAATAGTTATTGCTTTATGTTATTGTCATCAAAACGTGGCATTGCAAAGTCACATACCTTCCCCAAGAACTTGGGCAAGTTGCAAAGTGGTGGTGAAGTTATCACCTATAATTATTAGATGTGTTATGAATCAGAGTGAGGAATATTGATTCCTTGGATCTTTTTACATTTCATCATTTGTACATACACACTCTTTGTGAAAAGCTTGCTATTGTGGTTATTCATGATAGCCTGGTAGATACAAAGTCTTCCATTTTTATCAAAAGTTGGAAGAACTTATGTGTTACATGAAGCATTAGGTTTTGGAAGTCCTAAACTGTTTCCTTTTTATTTTACACACATTTGAAAAAAAAAGGTCACAATATGTTAGCATTAATGTTGGATCCCATATACAAATCTATGCACCTAGTCATGATTTATGTGGGTTTAGATAATGTTACAACTCTGGTTGTTGAATATGACCAAGAATTGTTATTGCCTTTGTTGATGGAGGTTTATAAGTTGTTAATGCTAATTATTGTTGAAGAACTTGATGCATCTAGTTAGGTATTGGAAATGAAGATTTTTTTGCACCATAGACACAATTACATACACTTTGGGGGGCCTTGTTAGGAGAGAGTTGTACATTTACTATTGACATCTTGTTGACAGAGATAGTTGCAATTATGCCTTGACATGGTAGCACACAAAAGAACACATGTGACAAATTTTGGGTATCATGGCCTCCTAAATTCAAATAGAAAGGATTTTCTCCATTGTTGGAATCATGACTCCATTTTTTAGATTTCAACTTCAAATAAAAAATCTTGACAAGATAATTTTTATTAACAAAAATTGGTCACATGATCCATGTGTTGGGTGCCTTAAGTTTTTTGACTTTGCATTTGTATGTGAAGTAGAATTAGATTTGATTAAGGAGTTGCATGCTGAATTTACAAATGAAATGTAATGTGAAGAATTTCCAAAGGCTTAAGATGGTTGGAAGATGTGGTAATGTGATCTAGTTCACCAAATTGAATTTTTTTCTGGTGTTGCCAATTTCTCAAGTCTATTACTCATGGTTATGATGTGGAGCTAAACATGGGAGGTTGGTTTTGGTGATTGTATGGATGACTCTCATGGACAATCATCATGCAATATAATTTAGAAGCTGAGATTTTTACTATCTTGATCAAAATGATAGATGTAATTTTATCATGGACCATAGAAAAGTGAAGATGAGGAAATATGATTTATGTCATGATTTTAAGGGTAAATTTTTTTCTACGTAATAATTTCAAGCTAGACAATGATTCCTTGATGTGGTTTTCATTTGTGTGATGTGTATTCTATGTGTCATATGTTGGCTTAATCCAGTTTTATGAATACTTTGCCTTTTTCAACTAGGGTTTTAATGTTTAATGTTTGCTATGTAACTTGTTATTGGTGTTTTTTTATTTTCTATAGGGTTTCAATTTGGTTTGTTGTTATATTCTATCTTCTATCCATCCTATGTTATGTGTATTGGTGTCTTGCTCCTTCTCTTGCCCATCCTTTGCCCATCTATCATGTTTTTGCATTTATTTTTTGTGTCTTGAAATTTGGGTTCTTTTGTTAGGTTTTTGAGTTTTGCTTATGTTCTAGGTTTATGGTTTTTGTTTGTTGCATTAGGTCTTTGGATTCCACTTTTTATCAAGTCCATTGGGTTTGAAACAATTTTTGATCTTTAGCCATGTATGTTTTTTTCTTTGTGTCTTGCTATTATATTGTTAGTTGTTTAAAGGATGTGACTATGGGGATGGAATCTAAGGAATTTGGAACATAGTGTGTGAAGTTTTGGCCTAATTGTTTTCTTGTTATTTCTTGCTTCTTTGTTGTTTGAGGGATGTGAGTATGGGGGATGAAAATTGAAACTTGCAATAGGGAAAGAACAGTTTAACTTTTCAAGTTGCACCACTTTGATCTGTTTGTGAATATTTTTGTTAATAGGCAGACTTAAAGGTTTTTTCTTTTTTGTGTTGGGTCTTCAATTTTAGGAACCGGTGTTCTACCAGTTCTTTTAAACTTGAATATTTCATCTTACTGAATATTTAGTAAAGAAACTTAAAGAATATCTAAGTTACCTACCAACACACATAATATACTTGGTCGGGGTTCCATCAAACACCCCAAAAACCTTTAAATGTACTTGATAAAATAGCCCAGGTTTTTTGTTAAATAACCTAGTTACATGTATTTAAATTGATATCCAAACTCCTGCCTTTGGCCTATACCCATCAAGCCCCAATTGTGAAAGAACTGCCTTGAGCAATTTTTTTTTTTAAATTAAAATTTTATTAACTGGACCCAATCGATTCTTTAAAATATTTTTCTTAAAAAAATCATACCCAACTATTGTCCAAAAAATCAAATATCCATCTCACATTGGTTATATTTAGAAATAGATGGGTTACATAAGTATAGACCTATTTACTCAAGGACCTATTTACTTGGTCTCTCAATCATATTCATCCACAAATATGCATAAATCTTACACATGCAAAATGGCTAGAAAGAGTTTATAAAATTCACATGTGGAAAAAGAGTATGCATAAGTTTAGGGTATATTGATTTTGAGGAAATAAGTTAGATTATATCATGTACATTGCATATATCTGACTGGTATATCCGGATAAAAAATATACTTGCATGACACTGGTTAGTACATAGCTAACCACCACGATTAGCTATTGCACAGGATTACAATGAAAAAATGTTTCCTGTTCACATTTAATATCTTGCCTGGTGCACAGGATTCACATGGCCTCAATTCGTTCAATTCTCATTGGTCTTACAATTAACATTGACACAAAACAATTATTTTTGATCTTGGGGCTATGTGTAAAACTGGACCTAATGGGGTTTGAAAATTCTTCTGAAAAACACTGAAACCAAAATACCCTTATCATAACAGACAGTGAAAGTTCTATCAAAATTTTAAAAATTAGCCAGAAGTTGAACTTGATGGTTCTTAAAAAATTTAAACACTGGCAGAACTGATCAAAGGTTCTGTTCAAAACCAACAACTGGACAACATCAGTTTACACAGGAGACTAATGATAGGGCTCAACTCAGCTGTTAACTTCTCTCTTTTATCTCTTCCTAGCCCCTGCCAGAAAGCACTTCTCTTACTGTTAGCTTAATCATGAAAATTTTAGGTCTTTTATCTCTTCCTCCTCCTAGAAAGCTCTTCTTTTACTGTTACATTAATCATGAAATCTTTACATCTGTGACTGTGATTATCACAACATCGGCAATGTTGGCTGCAGCTCCAGGAAAGTAGGGGGAAGTTGTTTTTGAAATGCATGAGTCCCTGACCGTGCCAGAAGGCATCATCAACCGCTTAGTGTGGCTCTCCACATCAAGGACTGGAATAATGTTCTTTGCCGGTATTATTTGTATATGTGGAATGTGGTAGCGAAAGTTACCCATTCAGTTCAAGTAGCAAATGTCCAAAAGTTTTGATCTGAGTGAAATAAGAAGTGATCAAGTTCATGCCACAAAAAAACAAAATCCATTAAAAAAGGGCAGGATTCAAGAAGGTGAAATCATGATGAAAATCATATTAAAACCACCTTCAATGTTTTAAACATGAAGTCATGAATGTTTGAGTAAAAAATGCTGCAAATGAACTCCCCCCATTTGACTTGAAAAGTTGCCATTCCCCCAAGGTTAATTTTTGCACCCATCCTTGCTTGGGCTTTGCATTGCTAATCACTTCCCAAATTCACTTCTCCCTTGAGGAAATTAAAAAGCACAACAAACTAAAATTCTGTGACCCAGTGCATCACCCATTGGAAACCCATTGCAAGGTTTCCGAGGTTCCACCTCACACTACCTAGGTAACCATCTATGTAAGTGTGAAAATAGCATAAATTAATGTGATGGTGATGTAAGTAATTAGAAGTTAGCATGTATGTCAGCAAGTGGGTGAAAGAAATGCTACGACAAACTCACCGTTTCCATTATAAAAGAGGAGTTAGAACAAAATGATTGCAATTCAAGCTGTGCTCAATGCTAGTCAAACCGCCCAGTTTTATGATATGATTTATTGGGTCCTCTTTTCACTGTGCAATTCGTACTTTCATTTAAAGACATTCATTAAATTTAACTTAATGATGGGTCTGAGACTCTGACATGATCATAAGTACTGGATTTCATTTTTTATTTTTGGAATTTTGTATAGTTTCTCTCTTTCCAGAGCTGAGGAAGGCAAGAGAATATATATCTTCACCCTATAACTTACCTTATAAGAATGAGGATTCACCTTTTGAAAAACGTTAATTAGCTATTGTACCCTAGAGCAATATTGCTCCCATATTGGTAAACAAATAGTCATTGAACTTTTCGAAAACCCAATTATCTTTCAAAACTTGGAATTAATATATTTTCCATCGCACACTGTTGTCTACTATAGTATTGACATTTGAGTAATTAAACAAGATCATTGATAAAGTCCATCATATCTCTGTGTCATATTTTGCAAAAATACTTAATGGATTATTTATTAACTGACAAAACTCGCCCTAGGGCTTGGGGTAAGGTCCATAGTTAGGAAGAGATATTTTATATACAACGATTGTGCAATCTCGGGAGCTTTAAATCTTGAGCAAAATTCCATTTCTCAAAGAATCAAATTAGGGTAGTCGAGTGTGCAAAGTTCAAACTTCAAAGGATCACCCAAATAAACCTGGAAAAATTCAGAGACTTTCACTGGTGCCATAGAAGCTACTACCAGATGATTGAGTGTACCCAACTGAGACAAAGCTATAGGTTCTTGATGATGAGCTAGGGCTTTCCACCAAGCTCCCTGAAATTGGCACTTTGGCATTGCCTTCCAGGAGGTTCCTGATCTCAGACATACAAGGCCTGAGCTCAGGTTGAATCCGAGTACACAAGAGAACTATTTGTGCACATAGACTAACTTGATGCTTGTCATATGTGCTCTGCAATCTTGGATCCACCAAATCTGATAGCTCTGCCTTGGCCAGGACTTGCATCCATGACATGAGCTGTGCCTTTCCTGCAATTGCCCAAATCGAAGCCTTTTATACTGGTACTATCTGGATTCCATACCTTAACTGTCTGTTTTTACATCAATTTTAGGCAAGTTACTTTTATAAAAATGTGTTGTAGGAGTTTGTTCTGTCCAATTCAAGGTTTGATGATACCACTGTAAACTAGTCAAGAATTGATGATTAGTTACTGTATTGATTTTTTGTTGATAAATTGAATGAGAACTTGCAATCCAGTCCTGTGAAACTTCAGATTTTGCTAGTGAAAAAGTACCTGAAGAGTGAGATTCCATCATCCTGCGGCCACTGATGAGAACCAGCATGAGCATGCCAAAGCTGAAGACATCACTCTTCTCAGTGAACCTTCCTGTGATTGCATACTCTGGGTCCACAAACTCTGGAGTTCCAACAAGGGCTGATCTATCTGAGATGAATCCAACTCTAGCTGCTCCAAAATCACCAAGTTGGGCATTGAAATCACTGCAGCAAATGCACATAGAAGAATCCTCTGTAAGAAATAAGTAATCAATTTTCTATCCATGCTGAAGACTGCATTGAATCTCAAACCCCTCAAATTCGAAGTCATGTATTTGGGCTCAAAAGATATTTCAGGATTTCATCACTGATTCTTGATTAGCCCAGCATACACACGTTACGTAGTTCTTAAACTAAACATAACATCATAGGTTTATGCATCCTGGAACAGGCATTTAGGGCTTCAAGCTACCCATTAACATTCCCATATGTACCAAATTTAAGCATTTGGGTGAAAGGAAGGAAAAACATGGGGGATGGAGAATTACATACCTATCCAGAAGGATATTGCTTGGCTTGATCTTGCCATGGATGATTGGAGGAATATTATGCTCATGGAGATACTCAAGCCCCATGACAACTCCAAGTGCTATACTAAATCTCCGATCCCATGACAATAGTGAGTCATCATCACTGAGAAGTGCATCTAGAACTGACCCATTTGGCATGTAATCAAAAACCAACAACATAGGTGGTCCATCAGGCTCTTTCCCACCACCTTCACAGTAACCTCGCATGTTAACCACATTGGGGTGGTGAACCTTCTCACGGACTTTAATGTCATGCCAGAACTCGGCACTGAAATCATGGATTGAATCTCTTTGGATCTTCTTCACTGCAACATACGTACCATCATCAAGCAAACCATGGTAAATTAATGATCCAGAGGCTCCAGATCCACATCCAAGTAGCCGGCTCTCATGGAAATGATCTGTTGCAATCTCAAGCTCCTGGTATGTAAACCGCATCAACTGCATACAATTGAAAAGGAGGGGCAGAGGGAGTAGAACAGTGTAAGGACTTCATTTTCCATGAGATCAAGTATTGAAGGCAGATCCTTGCAAAAGAATTCTTCAATGGTGAGTTTTGGTCTTTTAGATTCCATTGCAGAGATGACAAGTATCCCTTCAATCTTCATATTTACTTAAGAAAATGAATGAAGATCATCAGAGTCTATGGTGCTTAGAATATACACTTCCTAAATCTAAACCAAGCTCTGCAAAATTCCATTGCTGATAAAGGCTTTCAAAATGTAAGAGGTCTTATGCAGTCTAGGAAAAAGGGCAGACTTCAAAGAGTGAGAGTTATTTGTGTACCAATTGAGGTTGCACACCACAATTCGATGTTGGATCAGATTGAGTTTCACCACGGATCTGAGAATTCAGGTGACGGAAATTTGTTGTAGGTTGAGGCAAAAACTCTTGAGCTCGCCAATAATACCCCAGGATTAGCAGTGACACAAGGATTATGGTTGCAAATGGGCACACAAGGAGAAGAACTACAAGCACAAGAAAATGTTGGCGTGCCCAGGATCTGCATGGTTGAAGTGAAATTGAAGTGTGGTTACGACAATTCAACAGCTCTCGCATGCCTGCATCAAGGTGACAATCACCTATGTTTGACAAGAAGCAATTTGATTCCCAGGAAACAACAAGAGCTTGATTTTCCATCTGTGGAATAGTGCCATTTAGGTAATTTGATGACAGGTCGAGGTATGTGAGGTTTGCAAAGGTGTTCAGAAGCTCTGAGGTTATCTCCCCCACCAGAAAGTTTCCATGCAGATCCCTGAAGAGTGTCATTTCAAAGGAGCCCAGTGTCCAAATCATATCAGTGCCACAGATCACATGCCTATGAGAAACTCAGAAACAATGAGTTCTGAACTTCTATTTGCAAGAAATCACTTGTATCATGGATTGTGCCCAAGAGCTTTGAGGCAAAACCAACCACTGGAAAAAAATCATCAAAAGAATCATGAAGGTTGATTTTCAGAGATGAGATTCTGGGTTTAGATCTCTGGCTTACAGTGCTTCAAGGTTTGGCAAACCTGCAAGGATGAAGGGAATCTCACCCACCAGGCCACAATTCGGTAGCCTCCTGAATTCACAAGTACTTCCATTAGTCTTAAGAAGAACAATTCAATGGCAATGTCACCATCATCTCTTGCAAAATCTGCTCAGAGAGACGGCTGGAGAATTGAGGTGAAAGAAGGGTTACTTACAATGCGATCACAGTGCAATTAGAGTTGTTGATGGAGCAAGGAACTTGGTGAGTGGCGTCTGCTGGTATGCCATCTCTCAGAGCACATGCAACACCAGGCCATGGCCCAGTGCAAGGATTCACAGAGACCACCCATTCCTTCAACTGGTTACAGGTTGCTTTCCTCCAGAGCAGCTTGAGTTGTTCCAGCACGGCATCTACGTCCACCCAGTTGCCCAAAGGTTATGAATCTCATGAGCATCGTTTCCTTGCAGCAGATGGCTTCTTGTTGAAGCTCAATAAAAACACAAGTTTCAATAGAGAAATTTCTGAACAAGATTCTTCGGAAGTGACAGGAGACCTCTCTCAGAAGAGGGTAATAGATTCCTCGGAAAGTCCGCTGCTGAAAAGTCATACGATCAAATGTCACAGCTCCTTGCACAACTTACAGATAATGAAGAGCTTGGCAAGCGATCTCATCTCTATCAATCCTCAATCCCTGTCTCGTTATCGATGCCAGAGAGAGGGAGAGTTCTTATACAGTAATGTAGGAATGCGTACCTTCCGATGCTGTTGCATGCACCTGCTGATGGTAGAACTGGAGAGTGATAACTCCAAGAAGAACCCCAAAGAGGAGGCTCTCCACTAGTTTCCCGGGCATTGTGTCACATCTGCGACGAGCCTATTCACCTACTACCATGTTCGACGACAATGCTCCCCATAAAACTCCGAGTACAATTACTGAACTAAACAACTATTAAAAAATACTTCAACAATGAAACTTGGCAAGTATGTTTTTGCATAGGTTCTTCATCTCTTCAAACCCTCTTCGCCAAGATTGTGGTGGTAGTGATAGTAGTAGTAGTAATAGTAGTTCCCTTTTCACAAAACGCGAGATCAACGAATTACAAACGCTTGAGAACTTGCGTTTCAAGCATGGACTGTATACCGCAACAACACTTGTGAGCTGCAAAAGTCAATTCTTACACGGTGATTTTAGAACAAATAGAGAAATGAAAGCGGAACCTTTGCACCAAATTGAAGGAAGTTGAAAGAACTCGAAAGAGCTTATTGCATCACAAACGAGAAGGAGAAAAAGAAGAAGAGCTTTTTATATAACGAACAATAAGAAGAGCTTGTTGCATGACGAACAAGAAGTGTTTGTTGAATCAATCACGAACAAGATCAAGTGCTGCAAAAGGTGATTCCTTCCAAGGATTTTGGAGCAAATAGCGAAATAAAAACTTCGCATCAAATTAAGTGAACTTGAAAGAAAGTGAAAGCACCACGAAGAAAAGATACAAGAGTTGATTCTTGGACCAAGACTATGGGGGGGAAAAGGTGGGGGAAAATGCGGAACAATATAGGATCGTTACATGAAATTGAAAGAACTTGATAGACCTTGAAACAGAGTGATGCATACGAAGAGAAACAGAAGAAGAAAAGCTTGATGGACTGCAATGAAGAGGAACATGATGGATGGACCGATTCGTTGCGTCTTCTCTCCAGGATTGTGAATAACTCTTGCCTCCAAAACAGTAATTGCAATGGAGTGGCTGAATTGAATGTAGGAAACGTCAGTGTATTTTGGAGAAATCCTTGGTGCTTATTGCACTGACAATCCTGACATGGATTTTCATTTTCGAGGCGGGGTTTTAGGAAGCAGCAGTTTCCCTGGCGTCTCTGCCGAAGGGTGGGTTTTGAATTTCTACAATCGCATGCGTAAGTGAATGATTCTCATGCTTTGTTGCTGCACTTTAATACTTGTTAACAGTTAAATAAGTCCCACCATTCTCTTTTGTATTAAACTCCTTTGGAGTCAGTTCACTCCCCCAATGAAAGCTGGTTACAACATTTAAATGCCAGTACACCTACTCAAGCGTACTCGTGAAAGCAATTCAAGGTTCCAATTCTAACAATCCCATTGACGACAAAGGTTTTTAAAAAGAAAACACTACACCTAAGTCTACTGCAAGGTTCTAACCAGTGTTGGGCGGTTCTTGAATAATCAATGCACCTACCATAGAGGACGGTTTCGAGTTAAGTTGGGATATTTGAAACTTAAGAACCTTGGGTCAAATCAAGTTTCTGTTGTTTCGTTTAATCAAGAGGCAAGTTTCGATTTCGATTGCATTAGTTCAAAATGGCAATACAGTCATCTGGTTCTAATTTAAGTTTTTAAATATTGGATGATTCCAGATTTGATATTTTTCATTTTAATGCTTGTCTTGGTTTTCGGTTAGTGGTTATGTTTAGTTAGGTCACGTTTACATTTGGTTTTTTTTAGTCATTAATGCTTGTTCTGGTTCCCAATTAATGGTTATATTTAAGTATGTTGATTAGTGGTTAAGTTGGGATACGTTTTGGTTAATTGCCAATTAAGGTCCAATTTGATAAACAAGTATCAAATTTACATTGTTTGGATGCAAGCAAACATTAGAAACATGAACTCAATTTCAATGTGTTCTCGAAAAACTAAGGGTACAATTTTTTTATTGCAACATAACTTACAACCAATCCCACATGTGCCCAAAACAACAATATGAAAACATTTGATATTTTTACATTGCAATTTACATAGGATTTAGTGAGTCATTTAGATGAGACATTAAACCCAGTTTCATTAGCAAAAAGCCTTCCTTCGTCACATATTATTTCCTTAGCTTGGCATTCAACTCTAAAACCTTCAAAAAAATGTGGTGGGTCATCTAGATTAGATAGTCCCCCAATTGGAAAAAAAATTTCCCTCATCACATTTTTTTCTTACAACCTGGCATCCAATTCATAACTCAAAACCTTCAAAGAAAAAATGTTGGGTCATTTAAATCATACAATCCTTCCATTAGCAAAATGTTGACATACTTACATGTTTTTCTTTAAGTTTGGTGCTCAATTCAAAATCTTTAAAAAAATGGTGTGTCATTTGGATCAATAATTGAGCTTGCAATTGGCATGTTTCTTTCATCACTTGTCTTTGCCTTAAGTTTCACCTCCAGCTCATAGCCTTCAAAAAGTAAAATGATGGATCATCTAAATCAAAGATACCCTCAATTAGTAGAAATTTTTTGTCACATTCATTGTGCAATAATATCCTCATTCAACAAAGACCACAAAATTCCATAAACTCATTCTAAGAGTCCTCATGCACCATAAAATCCCAAATAATTCCTTTAAAAATCCCCAATCACCATAGAAGTTTATTATCATACAGTTTGGATTGCCATAGTCCCCTTGTCACACCCAAAACTTGAAACCAACAAATTTCAACTTGCTGAACTATATTCAACATTATTGTGACAAACTTTGCATACCTCCATATTTCATCATTTCTAGATGTGCACCTTTAGGTTAATGTACAATGCAACAAAAACAACAAGAAAAACATGAAAAGTTCCATTCCATCAATCAACAATCATATGCTACCACCTTTTCATCATACTTATAAATAAAAAACTTAAAGTTTGACAATGTTATCAAGCATCTCCAAAACCCCAATCTTACCCATATTGTTTTCATTTTCTTCCATAAATGTTTTTTCCATGGGTCCAAATTCCTTAAGGAGTAAAAAATATTATCACAATGTTACCCTTTTTGTATTCCTTTACATAATCTTATTTGACCATGTAAAAACACAAAATGAATGAGATTGATGGAATTTAAAATTGTAATGGTCCAAAATATGGTACTTATAAAATATTTGACACATTTTGATTCATCAATATTGATGAGAATCAAAATATAAAACAAAAAATGATTCCATTAAAGATTAGGTCTTTTTTTTGTCTTTAGTGGTGTACTTTTAAAAATTTGGATTCCCATTTCCATAAACTCTTCCATGGACATTGTACCCACCTGAACATCATTTAGCTGATTTTTATTAATGCTCATAAGCATCTCCAAATTTTTTATGCCTAGTTAGAAACATCAGATGTTTATGCATATGCTTATAATGTTGAATACATTTTTTCCTTCAATTTGTGACCTAACAATTTATAAAGTTTGTCAAATGGCAAAAACAAGATAAATTTTTTGTGATTCATGAGCTTTCCATAATGCAAGTGAGTATTTTCATTTTCCATCATTTACCTTTTTAATTTTGTAATGGTTTAATTGTTCCTTAACCATTGATAAAACCACCTCTTCATCAATTTCCATTAAGTTATACAAAGATGCACTTTCATAATTGCTCATTTTAGCATTGTTCAATTTAATTTTTTCAACGTAGAGGTAGCAACAATAATTTCACTTGCAATAAATGAGTTCACAACCTTATAAACATGAACCAATAATGGAAATAAAACATACCTATCATATTCACCTATAATCAAATGGGCTTTCTCCTTCCCAACATATTGTATGACCAACCTTAAACCTTTGAAATGTAGGTCCAACATCATATTCAACATGTTATGAATTTTACATTCTTGAAAAAATAAAGTAAAAAGAAAGAAAGGTTATAAGACTATTACCACTTGCTTTTGCACATGTTGTTGCAAAATTTAAAGTTTTGTATCAAAATCTTGAGTTTCCAAAGAATTAGGTGCCAACCTTGTACTTGCATTTTGACAACCAAAGAAATTACAACAACAAGTGCATCAAATAATACCCAATAGCCTCGACTTTGGTTAACATCACATTGGTTGACCACATGCCCAAATATATTAGAAACAATGATGGAACCCAAACCTATGGGTTCAACACCCATCCTTGAAGGGCCATAAACTATTGTCGGCCATAACAACATCCAATAATGTTTTTAAATTATAATTTTTTTTGGAATAAAATAATTTTTGAAGCAAATCACATCTTTACTAGAGTTTTCAACTTTTGTGGACATATGCCCATGTGTAAACAAGCTTTCTACCACTCTCAATGTCCCTTGCCACTTTTTTTGGTCCAAGTGATGGTATCCACAAAATAAATTAACATTATTTGATGAACATCGATGTTAATCTAACACACACCTTAGTGTCATTTGTTGCATATTGGCAACATTTGGATTTTCCATGCCTCCCAACAACTCCCTATGAATGGTGTTGTCAACCTTAATACCTTGCAAAAAACAACAAAAGTTAAGGTAATGGTCATAGTAGTTAAATTGTTGCTTTCATCTTTTACATATGCCAAGATTTTAGCATTCAATCCATATGTTGGTAACACCTCATTCATTTGTATTCACTTGGCAACCCTAGATGTGTCTATAGTTTCAAACAACCCAATTGTAATAAAAAAATGAACAATCAACACAAAAGTGTTCACTCCTCTTGACATCCACAAATCAAAATTAATCATGCAAGTGTCACAAGATTCAAAAGCCTCATTTGGAGATGAATTTCTCTTCAATGTTTTTAACTAACCTTGGTAGAAATGAAGTCCTTTTTGGTCTTTTCAACTAACCTTGGTAGAATTTCATTCATCAATTGATGCATTGATGGAAAGCTCACATGAGGATTTTGCTTCAAAAGTAATCTTCTAAGGAATGGTGATTCAACAAAAGACAAAGGGATTAATTTTTTAGCAATGAATAACACAAGATTTTTTTCAAATTGAATTTGATGGGGATCATTCTTACTGTAAGGAATGGTACAACCAAAGAAAGATGCAATGTTGGATGGGGTGGGGACACATTTCTGTTTTGCTAATCTTTTATCTTTGAATCCAATAAACTTTTTTTTGTTCAATCCATTGAGTCTAGATTTTTTGTGAATCATCTCCAAATGTTTTTGGAATGTTAAAATTCCATTGGCAACTTGTAGTTGATGATATTTTTTTGAGTCTTACAAATCAACAATGGGATAACACAATACACATCTCAATTGCTCAAGTTTAGGATAGGTGGAACTTAATTCTTAAAGAATGACTAAAACATGATTTGTTGCATGAAAAGCCCATGTTGTGGCATTATGACTCTTTGGTTTCCAAAAATAATTTTTTTTTGCCATTGTTAACCATAGAGTCTCATCAATTATAATTGCGGTAGATATATTTTCATTTATAGTAATATTAGGAGCTATCAATATAACCAAAAGAGGTTGATGCAAAGGCTAAATAATAAAAATTTGGATCACCTAGAGGATTTGACATGTTTACAAATTCATCATTAAAATCAACCACAACATGAACTTGGTGGATCATCAATGTTTTTTTTGTAAATCATCCATCTCCTAAAACCAGTACAAAAATAACAAAAATGGCCAATACCAACCTTTGATAAGTAAAAACAAACAAACTACAAACACAAAAAAAGAAAAAAAGTTTGGAGGAAGATCAAGACATGTCCCATATAACATTGATGGCCAAAGCAAAAAATAAAATATGGAAGAAGATCAAGACAAACCTCATAGAGCATTGATGGCCGAGGCAAAAAGAAAAGAAATGTGGAGGAAGATCTAAACATGTCTCATAAAACACCAATGGCTGAGGTGGAAAACTAGATGGAGGCACAAGAATCAAACAAAAAACAAAACCTGAAAAACAATGGGAAAATCTTGCTAACAAAGATGGAGATGAGCTATAGAATAACAGAACAAAGCAAGTAAGTTAAACAAGGTGCAAGGTGATGAAAATTCAATGTGGAGAATAATATAATAAAACAAACCATAGAAAATAGAACTCATGATGATGGAAATGAATTGCAAAATGCATCTTGATGGAAACAAGCAATAAAGAACATGGCAATTTGAAGCAAAAGGAAAATATTCAAGACATGTTACATGATGCTTAGCAATGGAGATGAATTGCCAAGCATGAGGTGATGGGGATCGATGTTGTGCAATGGAAACGAGTTGTTGAGGGTTGGACAATGGAAATAAATTGCAAAGCCAAAGGCACAAGAGGTAAGTTGTAGAACAAAAGCATGCTTTGAAGGCGGAAAGTTTAATGGAGACCCAAAAAAAAACATACAAAAACTAAAACCCTAAAGAAAGCGAAAAATTTCAGGAAACTGGAGACATGGAGAATGGAGAACAAATGAAGAAAAACCCTAAAGTGCTAAACCCTATAACTGGACCAAGAACCAAGTTTTAGAGAAAAGCTTGGTTCGGTTATAAACCTCAAGCCTAACTGACCCACTTGAGTCTGGTTACAAATCTTTTTAATAAAAAACCAAAGGTTAGATTCCTATGCGGGTCCCATCCAATCTAGAATCAAGATTTGGTTCATATATCAGTTCCCTCATCCCAATTGTTGCCCAATTCCAGTTATTTTGAGATTTCGAGACTTTGAATAGGTTCTGGTTCAGGTATTTGTAATGGGAAACAGAACCAATGGTTCTAACCAGTCAAAGTGGGAACCCGCACAACATTGGTTCTAGATCTAACAATCTCCAAGACCACAAATCTTTTTTATTTTGGGCTCATAGGTTCAATTCAAGTTCCCAACATGAGCAATCTCATTGACCACCAAGGTTTTTTTCGCACCTAGGCCCAATGGCCCTATATATTTTGGTGTGTTTCTTATCCTAATTCTCTAACCCATGACTGTACTGATGGGTTAGTTTTAGCACAATCTTCACACAAGATCAGCAGCAATGGGTTGAAACTTGGTTGGTCTGTTGAATACTTTTCAAGCCTCCTTCCTCCCTCCATAAGTCATTTAAAAATAGCAAACGACAAAAGACACAAGGCACCAAGTTCCAATATTTCCCATAAGTATGGGCAAAGGGTTCCAAATGAGTCCATTCCTGCTATTGAGATGCAGGTGAGGCCCTTAGGCAAATGTGTCCCCTCATGAGTATGAGTTGCAGTTGAGGCCCCTAAACAAATGTGTCTCTTATCTCTTCCTGCTTTTGGGATGTGAGGGAGCCTAAGACCCTTAGGCAAGGAAACCTGGAAGGCTCCGATTTTGGAGCCCTTCTCCTACACAAAGAAACCCTGAAAAACGGAAATTTCAATTTCTTTCCAAAAGAATAATCTTACAATTTGCAAAAGACCAATAGTGAATTGCAAGGGAAGAGCAACCTCAATTTCATAATACAAAGCAAAACTTTGTTTTGTGATTGTTCAGTATGCCTGAAGAACCACCAAGAGAGCCAAATCACAAATGGAGCAAGTCAAGGTGGATTTGATTTGTATAAATATGACAGTTGGGGTGTTTATGAAGGTGTGTGTACAAATTTGAGCCAAAGAGTTGCATCCATGGCATGCATCTTCAACGGTATCCTAGACTTTTTCAAAGGGATCAAGTGGCCTCTCTAAACTAGACTCTAGTTTCTCTTGCTATGCCATAGAACACAGCCAGGTAACCACTAACCACCATGGATACACATCACAGAATGTGACCACCTGTGCAATTTGGAAGGTAAATTGTGAGGCCACAGGTATTATCAGAACGACGGCCCCTGAGGTGGGCCTGATTCCGGTGATGCCCACCACTGAGGGTGTTACAGAGTGTAAAAATTGATGATTTTTATTTTTAAAAATTTCCACGATACCCACTAGGGTATCATCCACTGGGGTATCATGGAAAAAAATCCATGTGTGAATGGCAGGTTTTTAAGCTCACTACGTGTTCGATCACAATGTAAAGGTGTTCACGGAACCTTATGCTTAATTCACAACTTAATGCACAAGGAGGTATATTTCAGTGTTGGGCAGGTATTAGAAAATGCAACAAACCCTTTCTGGGTATTAGGGAGGTTCTCAGGGCTGATAACCGTGGATGTCAAAAAATCAAATATCCGATTCTGATAAATAATCACAGTTATCAAAAAACCAAATACCCTGTTCTGATATATGATCACAGTTATCAAAATCCAAATACCCTGTTCTGATATATAACTGTGGACCTAAGTTTTTTGAAAAAGACAAATAACTGCCCAAAAAATTGCCAGTACTTTCATTTAACTCCACAGTTCTTTGAGGTCTGGAAAATACCTGATTCTGATTTTTTTCAAGTACCTGGAGCGGATGGTTCTTCAATTTTGACAGGAACCAGAAGTTCTTTGATTATGAGTCTGTTTCCCACTATTGAAGTGGAGGCTGTGGCGATGCCTTGTGATCAACCTCCACTTATTTATAATGCGTCAGATTAGGACATTTCATTTCATGACCAACAACTTCTCTCATCATGCGCTTTTTTTCCCTTAAATTCCAAACTTTATAAAAAGAAATCACCCAAGAAAGGGATAGAAAAAGAAACAATGGGCAAGGACCAAAGTCCCGGCAAGCAAACAGCCCAAAAGAGGCAGGCCATCCAGAGGAAAGGGAACCACTTAAGAACCAAACCCTCCTCCAGTTGCATGACGCATATCAACTTAAGAAAGGGGAGGTAAAGCCAATAAAACTCCAAGCCTGGAAGAACTCTCCCCTGCAGTGACCGCCCATCTCGAGATAGCGGTGACATGGCCTTTCTCTGTAATGCTATTGATACACTCTTTCTTTTTTCATTGCTAACTTTATGTTATAAGGAAAATGGGTGAATGTCACATAGGGGCCTAAAATGGAATAGGGTTTTGGAGCAGTGTTGGTAATGACCCGTGGTACCAAATTTTTAACAAAAATAACATCAAAGAATCATTGGTTCCATTTGTTTAAAATTTAAAAATCAAATAAGTGTCTGTTCTGATTTTTTAACAAATATCACAAAAAGAACCTCTGGTTTCGGTTGTTTCAAAAATTGAAAGAACCTGTGATTTTATAATGAAAGACCTGACAAAGAACTGTGGATTTCTAGGCTGTTCTTTCATTGTTTTCCATTTTTTTGAGAATGATGATTGCTGTAGAAGCAAGGCAGCTTCGGCACAAAAAATATATATTTTCATTTTGTCAATTTTTTTGAAAATTCAATCAAATTGTAATAATGCAGTCAAATATGTACCCATGCCTTGTCCATCACAGTAGCATAAACTGCGATCATGTGTCACCCACAATTTCAGACTCTCGTGTAGACATCCGTCGTTTCAAATATGATGCTAGCAAGCGCACACAGTATTGTCAACACTTGCAGCAACAGATTGCCCAGTGCATAGCACAGATGAGTGACACAAACAATGTGGACATGGCCGTGCAGTTGTTGCATGATTGCATTTGTAATGTCGTTGCGGCTGTGCATGGCTGCCCTGCGGCACGCACCAGTACAACACAACATCG
>Ga0116231_10002456_pt1 | contig 38751 bp, 39 predicted proteins | sample S1TSphgellanicum_2_FD_89695 | JGI IMG/M metagenome (GOLD analysis project Ga0116231, IMG submission 89695) | Host-associated microbial communities from peat moss isolated from Minnesota, USA - S1T2_Fd - Sphagnum magellanicum MG | ecosystem: Host-associated > Plants > Peat moss > Unclassified...
AAAAGTAAAGATGTTTTTTTTTTTTTTTAAAATAATTTTTGGTGGGGTGTGGGGTTTTGTGTTTTCCCCCCCCCCCCCCCCCCTTTTTTTTTTGGAAGGTGGTGGGGGACTGGGTGGGTAAGAAGAGTGTTTAGGGGAAGGAGCGGGTGAGTTGTCGATTTTTTTTTTTGCTTTTTAGAAGAGTTTTTTTCTTGGGTGGCATTGGGAAGGGAGAAGTTTGATTGTTTTTAAGGGGGAAAGGGAGCATGGGCCAAACCCAAAATATGCTAAATCATTGGAGAAATAAATGTAATTTTTTTGGAAGGGGATTTCTTTATAAAAATTAGATGCAATTCACGTTTAAGGTGGATTTGGTGCAATTTATAATTTTTCCTTGGTCCTTCCTTGTAAAGATGACAAATTTCAAACTCATTAAATTGATTTTATGTAAAACATATATTTTAAGACATAGTTTCTTGTGGCAAGTCATTTTGTTCACGATGGAACAAAACGGCCAAGGTGAACCAACACCCAAGTTGGTACCTTCACCTTTCTTAATGAGGCTTCTTAATTTGACCATATTTAGCCCAAAAAATATTATATTTGAACTCAAAGACAATAATTTAGTCTTAACATGGTATATTTGTAATATTTATAAGTAAATTTAAATGGATTTTGAGATTTTTACCATGGTACCACTATGGGTTCTAGTTCACTCAAGGCATAACAAAATAGCCTTCAATTATAATTTGAAACTAATGATTAAAAAAATGCATTTTCATTCAACAAAATTCATTCACAAATTAAAGAAATTAATCTATTGTGAGATAGGTTGATAGGAAATTGCAAGAAAAGTTTGCCTTTTCTATACCTAAAATTTAGAAGGTATTTATGAGCACTAATATTCAAACATATAATTTAATGAAATAGACAAGAAAATGGATGCAACAAACGATTGATTTGAAAACCAAAAATAATGGGGACAAATAATTAGCTAATTGTATGGAAAGATGAATGTCATAGTAAAATATGTTAGTGCAATGTAATGGAACAAAAATAATCTCGTTGTTTAAACTTCACGGAATTCCATTACATGTTTAATCATTAATCTCAAATTACCTTACATTAAAAAACCAGACATTTAAGTTACATTTTAAGGTATATAGTGGTGTTGGGTGGGTACCAACCCAAGTTTAAAATTGGCCCAATTTTCAACAAATTTTCAAGAATAGAATCAACTAGGTATTAATTAAGGTTTTACATGGATGGATACTAGATTTTTGGATACCAAATTTGAAATATCTAGTTCATTAAAAATCAAATCTTTTTAAAATTAAATGTTTTGATACCCAAATAGGGTATAAGAATAACCTTGAATTTGTTTCTTAGGGGTTTATAAATAAGGAGTATAAGGTTAGTTAAGGTTTTGGGTTTTAGGGTGGAGGTGGGTTTTAGGTTTAAAGTTAGGGAAGTGTAGCTTCTCCCACATGGGAAATGAGATTATATCGTGATCGTCTAAGCATTTTTCATTGTGTTTATAATCAATTATCAAGTACATTTGCTTTGTCTTTTGTTGGTTTTGTTGTTGGTGTTTTACTTGTTGTTAGTGTTCATTATGTTTATGGTGCACATCATGTTATTATAAATGCCATTACATTCTTGGTGTTCATTGTGTTGTTGATGTTTGTCACATTCTTGTTGTTGGAATTGTTAATTGTGTCAGTGTTCATCATGTTGTTACATGTGATCATTGCATTCCTAGTGTTTATTGCATTCATAATGCTCAAAATATGTCTAACCATAATTAATGTTTAAATAACATGATAACCTAAATTAAATCATATTTTGCAAGTATGTAAAACATGGGGACACATCCTTGTTTAGCTTCCACCTATAAGCATATTAAATAAATTGATGGGTACTTGGGCATTATATTATGAAACTCCCTTGGAGGAAAGAGGTCCCCAAATACTTGTCCTTCACTCCCACTTCATGACAACTTATTTTGAAAACTCTCCACTGCGAAGGAGTTACCTTACACATAAAACACACGGAGAAATCTCCTATGTGTATTCGGAATGCATTGTATATTCATGGTTATCCCTCCTGTGAAAGGTTAGGATGTTATTCTTACTTTTAAAGAGTAGAAGGTATTTACCACCTTCTTTAAATCACCTTAAAGGATCATGAATAAGTTTTCATATCCTAGGCCTCCAAAGAATAATCCTCCCTCGTAGCCTCCAAAGTAAGTTACAAATCTACAAGGTACCTTAAAATCGTAATCTTCTTCATGGCCTAAAAGGCACATTACAAATCTAGAAGGTGCGTTTGAAACATAATCATCTTCTAATCTCCAAGGTACTTTACATATCTATAACTTGCCTCCAAAGTAGTCACTACAGTCCATAGATTTGGGGGAAGTTGAAAAGGCACAAATTAGGAACCCACAAAACCAACAACCTAGAGAAACTAATGTGCTTCAATTTGACAACAACTTAAACCAAACTTGGTGTAAAAGTTGAAATATTCATACACTCTAGATTGGAAAGTTCATGTGTGTGTATGTTTCCATAAGTATTAATGTTATTTAGATGTCCACTTTTAAAAATTAAAATAACTAAAGACAAAACACATCTAGTGATATTCTATGAAGTTTAATGTAACACAAGAACACGAGGGTTTTACTTTCATTTGGGTTTAGGGTTGAAGGGGCTAATTACGTGAACTCAAGAAAAATGCCTAATGTCTTATCTCATTGTAAGTTGAAATGAAACCTTTATTTAGTTTTGTTGGATGTCAATGGATTTGAATTTTAAATTTTTTATCATTGTTTTGATCAAACTAGCCACCACCCATTAAATTCTATTGTTGTTTAGTTTTTTGGTTGACAAAGGTGCCCAAAGGGAATAGACTTTCCATCAATGTAGGACTATGGGGTAATTGTTCAACTTGGACCCAATGTTTGGGTGACACTATAACTTAGATGTATTCTTTAAGTTGCATTTTTCCATTTTGATGAAATTTATTTTGTAATCAAAATGACCTAACCATGTTACATGGTTCCATCATTTCTCATGATTTTGTTTGAACTTGTCACAAAGGTTAAAACCATTAAATGATGCTAGTCAAAATATGAATTTTAATCATTTTATATAAATTAAATTAGAAAAAAAGAAATATTGGAAATATTTAATCCAATGTCAAAGCTATAATAAAAAAACAATAAAAAGTCACCACTTTTGTGAAATTCAAAAATTCAAAAAAATGAAAACATTTCAATATGTGCTATTTGCTTCTATCAAGACTCAAGAGTTTGTTGCTAATTTTGCTGCTTAGATTTTGTGATTAAACCCAACAAAATCCATATTAAAGCTAACAAGTGGGGTTGGAACTTGGAACTTGGGACTCCTTCCTAGTGTCAACAAACTTGTTACCCATGTATTTTATTTTGACCTTGGTCTCCCATATGTGAACCCCTTTAAGCTTTGCTTGGTGTTCAATTTTCATACATGTTAAGCAAGATCCAAAACTTGGCACATTGCATAGCTAAAGTTTCTTTTTGGGATTTCAGATATTTGAATGGGAACACATGTTGAATATTAATTGATTTTTATTTCAAAGAGGCATAATCAACATTCATCAACTCATGATTGGATCATTCAAGTTTTTCTAAATCTCAAATGTCTTTTGAATATTTAACTTTGATAATTCCATAACCAACACCATTTTTGTCAATGTTGTTCCCCAAAATTTCCATCCATCCAAAAAAAATTCCATTGCAAGGTAAGGTGGGATTTAATACATCCCGCTACTTGTTCAATCCATCCATCCATAGTTGTTGCAACCCAAGGTGAGGTGGGATCTAGTTTATCCCATTTTGCCTAATGCCAAATGACTTTCTCTAAGTTGCCAAATCATTCATAAAAAATTGGTTGGAAGTTTGTCACTAAACTTATCAAAGAATATTTATTTTAGCTCCATAGGCACAACCATTTAATGATTAATGTTGGTTGATCTAGATACTTAAATACCATAGGTGAAAAAATGACTTTGTTGGAGATACACAAATATTAATTGTTCCCAAAATATAAATTTAAAATTATGGGTAAATTCAAATACCGACTTTTGAAAATTTTGAAATTTAAATAACCATGAAGGTTCTTTAAAAATTAAACCATTTCATAATTTTGTAATGAAGGTTGTTTTATTTTAATTTTATTAAAGAATGGGTTGTTGTGTTTATTTTGATTTGGGGGAAAGGGGGGAAAATAATTAAGTCTATAGCTATTGCCTGACTTAAGATGGAGGATGTTTGCATCCTTTGTAATGTGATCGAAACTTTTTGATAAAAAAAAGTGACCAAGGTAGAAAGATGAAGGGCTTTTGGCCCTTCAAGCTCTAAATGGCATTGGCACAATCATGTAAAAACACATCGACAAGTTTGTGTAAGCAACCAAATACTTCAATTGCTAAGGGGAGGAATTGATTAATGGGGTGTCGGTTGCGATAATTCCTTTCCTTGGTTTGAACTGCATTGGAGGTAGCAAATCCTTGAGTCGTGGAAGATTGGGGAAATAAACCTGTTCGAGTTGAATCGATAATGACAATGTCAGTTAAGGTGCGAATGCCATTTTTGGTAAGCATAATGTCGATTCCTCAATGAGAGGAGTTGAATGTTGTTGAAGGAAATGCACGTAATTGTTCTTGTCCAATGTGGAAGCCAACATCTCACACAATGGCAACAAAGGTGTCACAAATTGCATCATGGGTTTTAATGCATTCATTTTTATGAGCACAATGTAAAAGGTGGATACCCATAAGGTTGATGGGATGTGTGCACACACATTGAGAGATACATGCAATTGAGGTACAAGGTAATCCAAATCGTGTACAAAATTTTATGGAAAATTTGGAAAAGATAATCAAAAGGTTAGGAAGACTAGTCGAATTATAAACCACCCACCCACCCATAGGCCAAAACATGATAAAATTTGGGGACGATGGGCTTTAGATATCCCATCAAAAACCATGCTAAAAAAGGTATGATGGTGTAGACGCTTTGACATGGAATCTTAAAGTTGAACCATTTGTTGTTTGATGAATTGTTCAAATGGAGGAAGACACACACAGGATGGGGGTGGTAGAAAATCACATGTCGCTTTGAGGTGTTGTTAGAAAGGAAATGTGTTATTGTCAACCCGTGCTAAGGATTTAAGAAGGAAGGGATGTTGATCAACCATAAACCTAATAGTTATGATTGAGGTGACAAGGGCCCAATTCCCTAAATAGGTTGTTGGGGTGATGGTGGATGTTGATATGAGCCCGACACCACCAAAAGTTATTGGGAGGGAAGTTTGTTTACGAATTAAAGGTCTTTCTAAACTATTAAAAGATCTTGGAGTACATTGTAAAAAATACAATGGATGTTACACGAAACCAACAGGTTAGAATTCCAAAAGTCACTTAAACATCACTCATTCTAGGGAAAGGGTCCACATATCGAACATCCTTTAGTAGGGCATTTTTTATCAAGGATGATATGAAAATTAAAGTGCCCAACAAAACCCCCAAAACATTAATTCCTTCGAATGGGGTGATAAATTGGGATGGGGTGTTGAAGTCTGGTGGCAGGCCAAAAGGTGACCATGTTACACATTTATGAAGTTGGATGGAAAGACCTATCGCATGGAGTTCGGTCTAGAAATGCTCATATGTAGATAATATAATTGAAGGGGGACCTATGATGTGAATGTCATCTATAATAGATGAAAATCAATAAGATGGGAAATGACTAGTTGTGGAACATAGGGCCCTAAAATGGGTTAAAGCGAATAGTACCCCCCAAAGGATCACCTTGACGAGTTCCCATGGTAAATTGGATGATTATGACATCACCTTCACGATTATGATGTTTATAAAATAAAAGAGATTCAAATGCATATAATGCACAAACAAAGGGGACGAATTGTAAGATGTCCCCATTTGCTACACGAAGCTCTTGAAATATGACCCCTCTTGACACTAAATTGAAGGCATTTGCCACATCCAATTAAAGAACAACCCAGGCAGGGTGAAGGTCCAAGGTGCACATGATGCCACGGATTATTGCTTCACAACCACCCTTAATTGCAACTCTAAATTAGTGCGGGGAAAAATGTGTTGCAAAAGCTTCACATAATTAAAAGCATAAAGTGCAACTTATGAATTGATCTAATGTTTCCCCCACTATAATGGGACGAATTCCACTTGAAGGCTTGGTCATGGTTAAAAGGTGGACCGATACAAAGATGCATGCAATTTGGGGTGGAATGTGATCCTGTGCGATATGAGAACAAAGTTGGAACAACTGAAGGAATCCACTCGCCGAATCTTTACGATGAAAATAATTTCGAAAGTGTTCAAAAACTATCCTAGAAGGACCATTTGTTAATAAATGCAGCATGCATTCGAATGCCAACTTGAAAAAAATAGAAGAGAGTTCGAGGTCTTGGTTTGGTTCATAGTCTTCAAGGAAAAGCGAGAAGTATCCATTTAATTCGGGGTGTAATGCGGTGAAAGTTGAGGTGGTGTCTGAGGATGTGGGCACAAGAAAAAATGGTGCTAATGCATGAGCTAAAAGTATTCCCCTCAACACCCAAGGGCTAATATGCGGAGCAGACATTTGTGAATTGGAAGATCATGTTGGGGAAAAGGGATAGAGTTTGAATTGGTTAATAAAACTTAAGCCCGCAAAAAAAACTTTTATTGCAAGTTTTCCTAGTTGTTTGTTAGAAAGCGTTGAATTGAATCCACATTTCCCTATGCCCTGTCACCCCACACACAAAGGGGCTAAACAAGACACCATTGGGGTAGGAAGATGAACAAATGCAAGTTTACCACATTGTACAGGTCTTACGTTAATTTATCCAATGGAAAATGAAATGCCACTTGTACATCATGTCGTAGAGTGGTGGGGATGTGGTTATACAATCAAGGACAACAAAGGCCTAAATGAAAGGACCCAAGTACATCCAATGTTGAAACCCATGTCCAAGCTCATGCAGGTGGGGTGGGAATAAGGGAAGGTATTAAACTAGGATGATCACAAGGGTTGAGATTGGATGAATTAGATGTTTCACAAGAATGCTAATGATGAGTTAACCCTTGATTTATAAATTGGCATTCACAGGTGGGGCATAAGACTTTAGGTGGAGGTTGAGGGCATGTTGAAGAAATGGGGGTAGGATGGGGGGGTATGATCATGGCCAACTATAGGGACCAATAAGTGGGAGGGGAAAAATGTCCTAATTGTGCATGATCGAAGGGGTTTGCGAAAATGTAAGGTTGGGATTCCACATTCATATGAAGGGTTGGGGGTTGGTAGGGGAACTAGTAAGTGGTGTACAATTTGTTGGAATTAGAGGGGTAATCAGTGGGTGGTTTATGGTTTGCATGGGGGACAAGGTGGAGGATAGGTTGGTGGGGGCGCATGATGAGGCGAATGGGCAATGGGAATTACAAGGTTTGATGAGACATGAAAAGTTGGGGGTCATGGGACGTTTGGTGCCCATGAGGTAAAATGTTTACTATGAACATGGGCCCTTCTTCTTGAAGACGAAACGAAAGGAAAAAGATAGGAAAATTTATAAAAAGTCCTTTGCTAGGGCATTATGCCAAGGCCAAATTTGAACTTCGTTATAGGCCTAGGTGTCATAATCATTAATCTATTGGATTTAATAAGACCTAAACACTCTAATACCAAAATATTAGAACGGGACCTATTTGCGCAATTACAAATACGTCCCATGTTTTAAAAATTGTTTATGTCAACATAATAATTTTAAACCTATAAGGCCAACCTCATAAGATTAAACATCAAATGGAAAAAAATAATGAATTGTCATGAACAAGCAAATCCTATTTCAAAAGACAATTGAACTTTAATTATGCCATAACCTTCGACATCATCATCCTTACTTTACTAGGTTTAACACAACTTATACATTTTTTTAAAAAAAATAATGCAAAAATTAAAGGCCCATAAATTTCTAATCTATTATTCATTGAATTACCCAACTAATGTAACATCCAACTTCAATAACACAAAAACACCCTAGACTCAATCACTTGCTTTTTTAAAAAAAACATCTTAAAAAACATATTATTGGTGAATGATGAGTCATTAATTATTGACACGGTCACACTTATAATGAATTTTTATTCATTTATTTATTTATAATTATTTCTATTTATTCTTCTTCCTTTGCTATTTTTCTAGGACTGTGACAAAAACCAAGCTTGTGGCAAAGTCTCTCTTTGTAATAGAAACTCTTTGTTCTGCTTAATTTATAAATAACGACTAGATTCTTGGTGATAAAAAACTTTCTAAACTTGATGAAGGCATAAAAAAAAGACCCACCACAAAAAAAAGCTGAAACAAAAAAAAATATACAAAAAAATGCAAAACCTATCTTCCTTTAGCCTCTTCACCTTTGTTGTTTTGTTACCCATTGGTGTTGGTGCGACTATTGTCACTATCCTCCTCCTTTGTTCTAGAAAATGGCTACCTTCATATGTCCCACCATGCCATGAAAATCTAAAAAGTAGATTTATAATTGATCCCCCTAATGGAACTATAACTGGACTACTCACAATGCCTCTTTATATTAAAATGGAATTGGGACCCTTCTTTCACGTTTTTTGAAGGCCCATAACTACAATTTTTTTCCTTTTGTCTTTATTTATCCTTCTTTGTTTATTGTTTTTTTTTTTTTTTTTGTGCAACCCTATCTAATTAACACAAGGAAATTACAATAGTAGTGGTAGCAAAATTGTTACTGCCACTACCATCATCACCCATATTATAGCAAAACCTTCACTACCATTGTTAGTGGTTTTTATCCATTTTCACTTTATCCTACCCTTATGGAAGTGGTGGTTGAAAAATTTCCTTCTTCATGAGGGCCTTTTCATTTTCTTTTCGGTCTATGAAAAACATCAACCTTTTTAATAAATTTATCAAAAGCACTTAATAGAAGGTCTTGCACATTACTTGCGATGTATGTTTAGTTACCCAGTTGTTGGTCATGCCTTTAAGCAAGGACTATGCATTCAATTGGGTTTCCAACACTTTTAACATTAAAAAAACTTGGTCCTCATGGTGAGAAATAGGTTGTCTTCAAACACTTACATGAAATAATGTTTAATTACTTAAAACTAAGTTCAAAAGCTTGAACTTAACGCTTTAATTTTGATGGAGCTTGTGGAGGTTAGGGTGGGGGCAAAGGAGCTTGTGAATCACTCTTGGAATTTTGGGCTTTTATTGGGGGCAATGAGAAAAGGTTTGGGGTAGGAATTAGATGTTAGGTTTAGGAATTGTGGTCCCAACTTTGGAGTGGTGGAAAGGACAACTTTCAATGGATAATAGTTGTATAGATAGGAATAGTGAGAATATATGTAGCAACAATATGAAACCATTCTTGCAACTACTCGTCATGGGAAGGAACAAGATGCATTATGAAAAACTTCCTTATAATCCTTTAACATTTATTATGTACCCAAAGCTAACATCTAAACCTATAAGGTTTATTACAATTTTGGTTTTGAAAATAGTTATTTTGATAATGAGATACAAATACAATAGCACAGTGGTGTGATTCTAATCAAGATGAAAATGTGGACACATAAAGATCTATTGTACAATAATTGTAAGATTTAAATTAACACATGGTTTACATCTTGTTAAGACGGAAGTGATATGTTGAATGTGGTACAAGGAAATTAGCTTTCATGTTTTTGGTTTTCAAAAGATCAAATCCAAATGCAAATGTTTATGTGAAGGCAATTCACTATTTATATTCAAGATTTGAAATTTCCATAGGCTATGCAAAGACAATTTTTTTGAATTATGTGGTTTATTCTTGTTATAGGATGAAATTTATATGCATTTTAAGAATAGAAACATTTGCAAGGTTACAATTTTTCGCCACCAAAATGTTTTAATTTGTAAATAGGTAAATTTATTGGTGTGGGCAAGATTAATAAATTTCAAACCAAAAAAAAGGAAAGAAAAAGATGGCATGTATTGTAGTTCCAATTTAAAATATAGCATGCAAATATTTCAACATAAAATGCAATATTGAAATAATAATTGATACACATCATCAATAATGCCATTCTAAATTTTATTGGTATGCATGAATGTACAAGAAAATCTCAACACGTACAAATTTTATCAATGCATCAATTCACATTTAGTCAAAGAATTCACTTGTTCATGGAATCAATGTACCAACAAATCTAATATCCAAGGGAATTCATTTTATCTATGAGATGACATTATTCATGAACAAAAGTTTTCTTTAAGAATTTTTTTTCAATTTGGTTGCATCCAATATATAAGACATGGATTGCCGGATTGTTTTAACTCTTGTGACATTACTAAAATAATTCCACATTTTTCCTCGGTCTCCCAAGAAAATGGCATACAAAGAAAATGGCATACACTTGCAAATCCAATGTCTAATGTGATTGAAGAAGGGGTCTTCAAGCAAAATGCCATCAAGACTCAAGAGCCACCTCTAGCTTGGGACACTTTGGATGCTTTGATGCAAATCTCATAACATGGGATGGATTTAGAAGATGATAACATGGATTGGATGGGACTTAGGTGGTGAAATGGGATGAATTGTCATGGTCTTCTTTGAATATGAGAAGCTTGAAATGGTAGCAATGTGTACTAAAGCAAGTGGTTGGGCCCTTTTCTCATGAAGAAACGTGATTATGAAATGAAGATTTCTTTCTTTGCAATAAGAAATAGAATTGCTTGTTTCTTTTGCAAAGTGTCATTGAAAAATGAAAATTTCTTGTTTTGTGTACACACACACACATGCGCACACATGGGCTAAGTGCACATTGGAAAGTATGATCATTTCTCTCTTTGTCCAAAAAGTATTGTTTGTTTTTGGAGGGGAGTGAGGTGGGATTGGGTTCTTTGAAACGTGTCATTGAAGAAATGAATGTGTCACACACACACAAGATAGGTGATTTTTTCAACAAACCAAACCCCCAGAAAAAAACACACACACATGCACACAAAGGGACATGAAAACTTAGAGAGTTGGGCAAATGCCCTTCAAACCTGAACACAAAAAGAAGACAAATGTGATGGCTCTAACTAACCCCTTATTGCAACTTAGTTCAAAGTTCAAACCAGCAACAAGAGTGAAAATGGGAACTATTTCATGAAGTTGAGAAAAATAGTTTATGATTCCTCATAATGTGGAAGCAAATGAAAAAGAAAAAGAACTACATGGCTCCATTGCCATGGGTTTTTTTATATTTTTTAAAATTTTAATTTATTTTTTGAAAAAAAAGTTTAATTTTAAATTTCAAATTTCAAGTCATCTAGATGCATGCACCTTCCATGGAACAGGTTGGGGTGAACCAAAACCCACATGCAAGACCCTAAAAACCACCCACATTGGTGCCTTGCCCTATCGAGTGACGACGGCTTTTTATTGGCTGTACTCGACATGGGCTAATACCTGTTCTCAAGCATGTGGGTATGTACGTACCTATTCAACCCATGAAATGTTGTTGAATGAATTTGGACTCTGAATCCTTGATTTAGTCTGAGGATGGGGACATTTACCATGGTTAGATGCAACTGAAAAAAAAATCCAAAAATTGAAAAAAAAAATCGAGATTTTTCTTTCCCCAAGCTAATGGACACGCATGTGTAGATTTTTGGTGCACGCATCCAATTGATGGGTTGTTTTGAAGTCTACCCATCTACTTGTTGTACACTTCAGTTACCATGGTTAGACATAACTGGAAAAAAAATAATTAAAAAATAATTATTACTTTTTTTTAAATCAAGATTTTTATCATGGAACAAGCGTGGGTACTGAAAGTCTCGTTCACCCAAGAAGGCCTATAGAACATGCCCATGTATCATATACACAAAGCAAAGATGTCACTCACACATTGGGTCAAGTTGAATGCCAAAACCCTCTTCCCTTCCCAAATGCATAGGTAGTTCTTCCTTCTTTCCTAATACGGGGGTGGGTGGAAAGAGAGAGAGAGAGAGAGAGAGAGAGAGAGCCAATAAGAAACGAGAACCCAAAAAGAAAAAGGGAGAAAAAGAAAAAGAGGGAATTTTTCTTGGACGTACAAAGGACAGTGACGATGAGCACGTGTCAAGAGCTCAGGTTGTGAAGTTGCATGCACGGCTAATGTCTTTGCTCGTGCCTGGGTCTGACTGCCCGGCTCCTGCGGGCCACTCTTCGTGGCTTTTGTAAGTTAAAGTAGGTACTTCCACAGTACTAATACTAGGGTAGGGTAAGGTAGGGTAGGGTAAGGTAAGGTGACGGGCAGAATAATCGGTCAACAAAAAAAATATTTTTAAAAAATATTTATTTATTTATTTTTTAAAGTCGTTTGAATAAAGTTCGAACCATGGTGAACTTGGTATCATGATTCAGGATTGGTGGGTGAATAGATTGGAAAGTGAAAAGCAGAATCCAAGTGCAGACAAATCTATATAACTAGTGGGTACCCGTGACCTTCGGACACTGTGAAGTCCCCAAGAGACGTTCTGTAATCTTCTCCAAGCTGCTCTGCTCGAGGCCTCGTCTGTCAAACAAAAAAAAAGAAAGAAAGAAAGAAAGAAGCCGTGGTTGATACAATAACGTCTACAAGCTGCTCGTACCATTGTCATTTGTCAAGCAAAAAAAAGCAAGAAAGAAAGAAAGAAAGATGTGGTTCATACATTGCTTCTGTGATATCAGTGACGAGTGCATTATCATCATCATCATCCATCTTCTTCTTCTTCTTCTTCATCAGCAACCGAGATCACAAGGTAGTAGAGGGAGTCACTCACTACTTTGGTTGTTCTCAATCTTTCTCATCAATTTCTTGCTGAGTTCTTATTATTATGTTCCTCAAGTTCTCAAATGTGTTCCCAATAGCATCTCACTTTATCCTATATATAGTTTGTTAGTTCTACTCTTGTACCTTAGATAAGCAGCCCCAAACACGAGGAGAGACTACACTATATATATATATATATATATATCTATTTTGGGACTTATCCAAAGGTTTTTGGTTTTTTAATTTATTTTTTGTCATCGACCAATCAATGATGCACATCACAAAAGAAAAGTTATTGGACTTTGGGGTTCCCCCCACCTCCCCCACACAACCAAGTACCATGAGTCACGGTCTTCTTATCTATCTATCATTTGAGAGAGACTCTTTTGAGACAGATGGATCATGGCATTTGGATACAATCGATGATGATGATCATAGGTGTTGTTGATTGTAGGTAGTGTTAGAGCATAATACCCACCAGCAGCACATTGTACAACAAGTGTTGGACGAAGAATGCCTAAATTTTATGCCTAAATTCCCCTTTTAAAAAAAAGGATTTGGGTCAGGGTTTGTGCAGAGGATCCTCTGGCTGACAAAAAGGGCGCCCTGCAAAATCTAACACTTGCTACTGATACGTCAGATGCATTGATTGGTCCAAGTGGTTTGTTATTAGTAGTCTCTCACCTTTTACAGTCTCAATTTTCAATCATACAAGTGTCGGGGCTTGAAGCGGAAAAAAAAAATTAGCTAACCATTTTGGATGTGAGATTTCCTGTTGGGAGGGCCAAAGACAGAGAGAGAGATGGGTGTACAACTTTGTTACTATTATTAGAAGCTCAAATACTGGGTATGGGGTGGAGCTGCTTTGATCATCATGTTGTTGTTGTTCTTCTTTTCTTTCATGCTTGTCAGAGTGGTTTAAGTTACCTACCGACCACCATCACTGTCAAGAATAGATTTTGAGGTTCCTTTTTTTTTTTTCGCTTTCTCTTGATTAAGAAGAAGATTACTCAATCTCTTTTGTTTGCTTTTGTTTGGAAGCTTTCTTTGGAGCTTTGTTGGTTTTCTTTCTTTCTTTCTTTCCTTTTTTTTGTGTTTTGAGTTGGATTTTGCTACTACTAAGTATTGTTTATATATATGTGTGTGTGTGTGTGTGTTTTTGTGTTTTGCACTGGGGTGATGAGGAAGGAAAGAATGTGAAGAGAAATGGAGTCACAAAGTGCTTTGTAGCAAACCCCCCAAAAAAAAAAAAACCCACCCACCCACCTACCCAAAAAACAGAAGAAGAACCAAAAGCTAGCAATGATGGATTGCAAGAAGATTGCTTGGAGGTTCTTGTTTTCCAAGAACGTAGTAGTAGTGTTGAGGTGAGAGATCAGTACTGGAACAGCGGAAGATTTTGAATGGAAGAAAGATGGAGTCTTTGAGGGAGCTGGAGAAACCCAATTCAGCAGCAACTTGCTCGTGTCAGACCCCAGTTCTTGACACTGGAAGAAGAAGAAGTAGAAGAAGAAGAAGAAGAAGCAGCAGCAGAAGAAGGGAAGACAGGCTGCCGTCTTAGATCGATTTGTTTTGAGGCTTGAAATCCGCAATAGCAGCAGCTGGTAGGGAAGCTAGCTTGCTTGCTTGCACGCATCGATCCTTTGTTTTACCCATGCCTGCATGCCTGAGGTGCTTTGCTGCTACACACCCATGTCTGCTTGCGTGCCTAAGCTGGTGCTTGCAGCACGCATGATGGGGTCGAGCATCATGGTGGTATGGGAAGCTTGTAGCAGAGCTGCTGCTGCGACGTGTTGTTGCGGGGGTCGTCGCTGCGGCGGCGGCGGCAACAGCAGCCTCAGCAGGATTAGCATCCGGTCTTCTTCCAGCTTGTTACGTTCCAAAGCGTTGCGCATCTTTGCTTTGTTCATAGGCTGGGGGTTAGCCGTCCTGGTGGGTATACTGCTCCATAGAAGCAATCTCTCCGCCAAACGTGAGGCTTTTGGCCTCAAATGTGACAACAGAAAAGAGGTTAGCTGATCACTCTTCCACCTTCTTCTTCTTCTTCTTCTTCTTCTTCAGCTTGATCTCTCGTCCTCGAATGTGAAATTCTTTGCCTCCTCGATGAATTCTAGTCATAAGAACCCATGCAAAACACATCACTAAGTTGCGAAGACAACCTCGTAAAGCTTCCTGTAAGTGATGATGATGTCCTTTACAAGCTTCACATATTGATTGGCATGTGCCACAGCAGAGAGCCCACATAAGTACTCGCCCTAGCTAAGAAACCCTAGAATGATCTTCATATGCTTTCTAGTCCTAGAATTCCTGCAGGTGCACAAATAGGTGTTCTGGATTTGGGTGTTTGTCAATCTTGAGAATTGATGAGCTGTGGTATGGTGTTGCTGTTGACAAGAATTTGCTGCTGCTGCTGCTGCTGCAACTTGGGATGTGGTTTTTTTTGTGCAGATTCTGAGAGCTGTTGTAGAGAATAATCTGAATGCATCATTTGTGACTGTGGGTCTCATACCTAGTGTGCCATTTCTGAATCAAAGCATCTGGATGAGCTTCACACAAGCGACCACCTTTCTGCGGCCTGATGTCACAAGGATTCTGTGGTTAGAACGTGTACTGGAGAGTGAAAGGGCTGCATTTGAGAAGAGGATGAATGCCTCTATTCTTGGTGTGGAACACAATCTTACAACTGTAAAACGGAGTCCAGATACAGAATATGCACCTATTGTGTACGCAAGCCAAGATGGGATTCCATTTCTCATGGTAGATCCCACCAGTGTTCCAAGTGTCAAACCTGCAGTTGAAAATGCACGTGATACAGGCCTTTCTTCCATGGCACCACCCGATTTGTATGGAGGCGTATGGCGGATGGGTTGTTACTTGGCTTACTACGGGAACAGCAGCAATGGCAATCCTGTGTCCTCCTCCTCTTTGTCAACTGTTGAAATGCGGCGCGAAGCTTGTCTTGGTTATTTAGCTGCATCTCTTGCAGTGGAACTGGTTTTCGCTGCTGTGCTCTCCAGGTAACAAAAATGTTAGATGTGTCCTCCCTCCCTCACTCCCTTGGACATGTATTAAACTTTGCAAATAGAAACTTGTACTGGACTGGATGCAAAGTGGTTATGCTCTTTACAGCTTCTGTCTCTTCAAATCTCAATTCTCAAAATTCCAATCTGTGAAGTTGGAAGTACTTTGCAAACATGCTGCTGAGTGGGTTGAGGTTTGGAAACTCGGGTTTTGCAGGTTCATTGATGATGTTGAGATGGATGTTGTGGCGGCATATGTGCCTAGTTTAGACTATGAATTCTTGCCAACTTACAACTGCACTCCAGCAGCCAATTCTTGTGAGCTTGTGATTTATGATCCAGCACAAAGGGCGAGTGACAAGAGCACGGTTGTGGTTACTTGGAGTTACGGCTTCCAGAATTTTGAGCTTCGGTGCTATTCAACACGGAACCTCTGGCTGTATGCTCTTCGCAGCATAATCGCTTGGCCACTGCTGATGTCTATTCTTGTTCTGCTGTTGTTTGTGCTTGTCTATCTGATACTCAAGAGATTAGAATCCTTTGAACGAGACAAAGTTTATATGGAGAAGTTCAACACTGACTTGAGGGCAGCTAAGCTGGCTGCTGAAGCTGCCGACAAGGCAAAATCGAGCTTTCTTGCCACTGTATCCCATGAGATCAGGTATATCCCACTTCATCCAGGGATGAAACTGCAGATTCTCTTGTAGGTTGCAAGTTGCAGCTGCTCTTGATGTATGCACCTGCTGTAGTAGCCCAAGCAGGGGTTGTTAGCATGAAATTTCTGCAGTTTGAACTACTGGGCAGCTGCTAAGTTGCGAAGCAGCATTCTTTGTTTTACTTCATTCATTTGGGCATTACATTGGGTCACATTGTCAAGGAAAGTCCTTTCTTTTGACTCATGGTTACAGCATCCTTTTTCATGTTTTCTGCAGGACCCCTATGAATGGTGTCATTGGTGAGTATACTCTATAACACACCCCCATCAACAACACAAGTGCCTTTGACCATATCTTGTTCATATGGTTTGTTCATATGGTGGTCATCAGGTGTATGTTGTCTATGTGTGTCTATGTAGTGTATTCCTCTCTTTCTGCAAGAGAGTTTTGATCCAGGTGATTTTGGGTGTAAAGCCAAAGGAAGTAAGATGGGACATGTTTTGACAATATATGTTCCAAATCATGCACATTGGTTTCTTTGGGTTTCAGGTATGACAAACCTTCTGATGGGGACTGAACTGAACCCACAGCAGCTTGAGTATGTCAAGATTGCTCAAGCCAGTGGCAACTCACTCTTGTGAGTGAACTTACCAATCTTCTCAGCAATGCCTTGTCAGAGAGAGAGAGACAGAGAGAGAGAGAGAAAGGTTGCAGCACTATTATGGTGGTTGGATGGTTTTCTGGACTGAGTTTTGTGGTTGCAAGCTTTGAACTCTGTGTTTGATATGGGAGTTTTTAAAAATTTGTGATGTTGTGCCAGGTCCCTTATTAATGATGTTCTGGATCTTTCGAAGATTGAAGCAGGCAAGATGGAAATAGAATCAGTCCCGTTTGACCTTCGTGCTGTAATTGAGGATGTGCTTTCCGTCTTTGAAGGGAAGTTACAACAAAATCAACTCGAAGTCTCTGCACTCATTCATGATTCCGTTCCTCCATGTTTGATTGGTGATCCCGGGAAAGTAAAACAAGTGCTTGTCAACATTGTGGGCAATGCCATGAAGGTACAATTCTCCTTTTTTGTTGTTAATCATGTGTTGGTTAATGGTGCATTGGTGGATGGATCTTGCTAGTTCTGGGTATCTCTCTTATGATGCTTGAGAGTTCTGTTTGTCTCTCTAGCTTTGATGCATATCTTGCAATATTGTTACTTCCAAGAGAACTTTTATGGATGTGCATGCACCCATCATGAGTGCAAATGATTGTAGTATAGCAAGACCCATATGTAGTTTATGACATGTGTTTTTCTGGATGATGTCCATGTCAAGCTTCTTCTAACCCCACCCCCCCCTCCCTTTTTTGTGTGGTATATCTGCAGTTCACGAAGGAAGGAAGTATCTTTGTATGTGTTCGAATTGTTTCCAAGAACCAAAGACATTCCTTTCCAACAGAGACAGGGGCTACTACTACTACTAGTGTTTCCTCAGGACCAGATGGTCTGGATGGATTTTTGACTAAGGAAGTCAAGAAGAGAAGAAGATTCTCTTGGAGCTCTCATCAGAAAAGTTCTGTTGATCAACCAATTGGGACTCTCCAAACCAGTGTTGTTACTCTAGTATCTGAAGAAGATCCAAAGATAAAACCATGGCAACAATGGAAAGATGGAACCTGTGGACAATCTGATGATGATGATGCTTCTTCACCTAACTTGAGCATGCAGTTTGGTACGAAGGAATCGGTAGATAAGTGGAGGAACTGGCCAGAGTTTCAAGAGACCATCGACTCTAAGAGTGAATCAAAATTCACAGTCGCCATTTCCATCGAGGACACAGGTACATGTTTTTGCTAGAAATGTAAGATAGTGGTTGCAAACATTTCCATTTCTAGAGATGGTAAAAAAAATCATGATTGCTACTGGCTGACATTTCCCAAATGATCTCATTATGTGGGATCCAGATATTTAGTTTCTTGTGAGCAATTTTTTCCACCATGATTATAAGATTACTATTTCACATGATGCACAAAATTTCTATACAGGCATTGGGATTCCATTGCATCTGCAGCATCGCCTTTTCCGGCCCTTCCTTCAAGCTGACAGCAGTACTTCAAGAGAATATGGTGGCACTGGCATTGGCTTGTCAATATGTCAGGTTAGCTTTGATTACCAACTTTGGATTTCAGTCTTATGCTAATCGTTGATTGCTACAATGTTAGAATAAGTGGTTGGGTGGTTGTTCTCTTGTTACTATTGTAATTGTATACACTGATCTTTCATGCTGATTTGCATGTGCTGCTAAGTTTTTTTTTTTGCAGAAGCTGGTGGAGTTGATGGAAGGACAGCTGACAGTCAGCAGCCAGCCAGGAGAGGGCAGTGTGTTTGAGATGACAGTTCCACTGCTCAATGGTGGAAGAAATGGAACAGTCCTCTCAAAGACAGTGAATGGAAATTTGGAACACCCATCTGAGCATCCGCATCTTGCAGAAGGGAAGCTGAGAGGATTAAGAGCAACTGTTGTCGATTCTCACCATGTTCGACGGGTATATAAGCTTTGGTTTCTTTTCTTCATCTGCACAGTGAAGAAGATTTGAAGTCCTTTCAAATCTTCCAATGTTGAACCACTGGGAAGTTTTTTGAAGCTGATCTCCATGCCTGTGATCAAATGCAGGAAGTCACAGCAAGCTATTTGCGAAGACTTGGTATGGTTGTTCAGGATGCAGAAGATGTAGTTTCTGCATTGGCATTACTGAACAGGTAGAAAAGATATTTCTGTCCTACTTTGATAGTATGATTTGGCTTACTAAATTGACAGAAGAGTTCAAACTAGTATAATTGAGAAGTTCCAGTGGAAGTGGACAGTGTGCATTCTTCTTCTTCTTCTTAACACTAATTGTGGGAAGTGCAGGAAGGAGACAAAAGCATTTGAAGCGGTGATTGTGGACTTGCAAGGGATTGAGCATGCTGCAGCAGTACAACTGGCCAAAACAATGCGCAAGGAAGTGGACCAAAAGAGCATGCCTTTAGTGGCTCTCTCTTTCCCACTCTCTACTTCCACTCGACAAGAACTTCAGGCAGCTGGGTTCTCATTAACTCTGCAGAAACCAGTGCGGCAAACAACTCTTGCTGTCGGGTTGCTGCAGGCAGTTGGCGTGCAGCTGCGAACAGCTTCAAAGAAAGTTGATTCCAAGATTCTAGCTGGAAAACAATTGCTTGTGGTATGTATGTATGTATACATGTATTGTTTTGATGTTTTGCTTTCACAGAGTACAAGCTAGAATGAAATGGAGCTTCTCCTAGCAAGCTTGTTGCAACCTGATCAAATGAGATACCACTACTGACTTGTTTGGATTAGCTAAGTCTCTCTCTCTTGAATGCTAGCCACCATCATGACTTTGAGTCTTGCTGTTGCACTGTTCTGCTCACAAGTGCCAAAAATGTGCAGGTTGATGATAACCTTGTCAATAGAAGAGTTGCATCGTCAATGCTGTTTCAGTATGGTGCATCAGTATCCAGTGTTGCGAGTGGAGCTGAAGCAATCACAACATTGAAGAAACAAGAGAAGAAATTTGACCTGGTCTTTATGGATATTCAGATGCCTGGGGTACATATATCGAAATTGAAACAAAAAGCTTTTGCTTGCAGTTGTAGATGTTGCTTCTGAATTTTTGTTGAAGAGTTGATCTATGTTTTGAGGACCATGGGGACTTTCAAAAGTGTCTTTTCTCAGCCACAGGTTTGATGTAGGAGTGACAATACAATGCTTCTGTACTGAAGAAGTGTGTTGTCTTGTCACTCCCTTTCAGATGGATGGGTATGAAACCACTTGCCAGATACGGCAGTGGGAGCTTGAGAGTTGCAATGAATGCTTTGCTCCTAATGCAAGCAAGCCTTCATCTTGGAGGCATGGCAACGGGTGCCAACATCATCGGATACCAATCATTGCAGTAACTGCAGATGTGATGAAAGGGATACATGATCTCTGCTTTGAAGCAGGCATGGATGATTACATTTCTAAGGTTGGATTTTCTGTTGAACATGCTGCTCAAAAATATTTAGTGCTTTTCAAGCTTCAGACTTTCATTATAGATTTGCAACCCCACATTTGCAAAAAAACAAGTAGACATTAGGAGAAAATCTCTTGAATTCTTGTTGCACTTTCATAACCAGCAGTTGTACATGTAGCCATGTTATGATAATTGGAACTGCAACAATATGTTACTCCTGACAACATGAAGTTACTGTTACACTCCTGATAATAATATTTTGGATTGTAATTGTCGAAGGACAGCCCTTGGACCAGAGACAATTGCGTGTGCTGCTTGAAAGATTCTTGAAGTAGGCGTTGCAAGTAAGCTACCTCCTTCACACACGAGCAAAGAGCACTTAGCAATCATCAATTTGCTTCAGCTAAATGTTTGGGGTGAGTTTTTGCCATCATCATTAAACAGAGATTTTGCCATTTTTTCAAGGTTCAAATTAAAGCATCAATCAACTGAAAGATAATGGTGCATTTGTAGGTAAATTTTCCTGCTGCCCATTGTTCTCAAACTTCCCATCAAGGAATATTGACCATGTGTCATGTCATTGCAGAGTATATTTGTTTCTCAAAAGAAGCTGCAAGAGCGCTTGAATGGGTGGAACTGGTCTCAATGCCGACAGCATAAAATAGTTGTGGAGAGTGAGCATTGTGATCAATCACATCAGATTTCTTATGAATCAAATTGCCTTTGGCTTTTCGTCCATTGGGTGGCACCCGATTTGTGAATCATGTCTTTCTCTATTATGTTCTCTTTGACAAAACCTGCTCATTGTTTCCAACAGCAAAAGTTGGCCACTCTTGAGGCTTTTTTTTTTGGTGATTGTCAACCTGGAACACTGATTTCTTCTATTTCTTTTTTACTTTAGAGTAATTCTAGAGGAGCCAGAAATTGAAAGTTGGTTTTTAAAAAAAAAGTATTGTAAAATTTTGGACCCACCTAAATGGAGCTCTCATCACAGGGCCTGTAGTTGGATTAATCCAGTTCAAATTTTGTATTGATTTGCATTTGAAATGGTAAATCTCTATGTATGGAATCAATTTGAACAATCCTTGGTTGGTGTTGTCTTATTGTTTGATCATTATAAATGTTGTGAATCAATCTTTTTGGTTACAAGTGCATGAGATGTGGACTGGTGAATTCCCCCTTCCACAAGAGAATTCAGATGTCTAAACAATCCTGCCGATCCTTCAATCCCATTGTGCATCCCAAAAGAGCTTATCTTTTGCAACTTGACAAGAGCTCTTGCCAAATTGAGCTGACAGACAAATCTTATAAGCAATAGTAAGCAAAAGTAACCCATAAGGTGGCATACCATTAAGCTGCATCAAAAGGTGTGCAACCGAGGAAAGCGCAGAATTTGCAACTTGACAGTTCTGAATGCACAACATGCCTGGCACCATTATTAAAAAATGTACATGGATGAAATTGACAAATCAATTCGATACCTGAGTCCATTGTGCTCACAAGCAACCACTGGAATCACCTCAAGCATCACTATAAGCAATGGCAACAAGTGTTCTTGACATGCACACAATCCAACATCCTTCAATAGGTACCTTGTTTCCTTCCTTCAAACCTTTGGGTTCAGTGAACGGGCAAACTCAACTCAAAATAGACAGGACACAACACATTCTTGCAATCTTCTTGTCATAATCTTCCTTCTACATTTTGGATGTGGGTTCCTTAATGGTAATGGAATCAAATGATATTGAAATCATGGATGTTTACGAGTAACAAATGGCACAATTGGCCATTCATGAACTCCATGTGTTTTTCTTGTGGCAGATCCATGACGATTGACATATAAATTTGCCGACTGATTCTAGATCCTTTCCACACACACCAAACATTAAAAAAATCAGGGAGATATTTTATTTTATTTTTTCTTTAAAAAGATAAAATTTTGACCATCAAGATGTGGCAATTGAGAATTTGGTCAACATCCCAACAACAATTTTTTTTTTTCCAAAAGAAAATTCCTTTTTCAAAACTAAAATTTGGTTGCCACATGGATTGGGATGTCCACAAGCACCAATAACAAATCCACCCTAATCACAATCCTATGGCGACTAGATAAGTTTTTTTAATTAAAAAATCTTTGACTCTTAAGATGGATTTTTTAATTGGTTTTTGAAATTGGAATATGTTTGCCACATGGATTATGATCAAAGTCAACCTAGTCGTGGTCCTTGTGGACACCCTAGCCCACCTAGGTCCACCCTAGTCCATATGGTGATTGAATTTCAATTGCAAAAAAAAATTGAAAAAAAATGATCATGTCAAAATGTGGTGATTGGACTTTGGTTGCCATTTTGATGGTCAAAATTTTAATGTGTTTTTTGGACTAGAATTTGGTTGCCACATGGATTAGAACCAAGGTGGACTTGGTTTTGGTCCCATTTAAGTCCATTGTAGTCCATATGTTAGTAAAATTTTGGTTGTCATTTTGATGGTAAAAAAAATATTTTTAATTTATTTATGTTTTGAAATTAAATTTGATCATTACAAGACTACATCTAAAAATCTTTGTTATTCCTATTGAGCTTCAAGGAAGGTGAAATATATATATATACATGAAAAATTATGTTGTTCAATTGCTTGGGCTATTACTATTTTATAGGATTTTATAAGGCAAATGTTTTATATAGTTTGATCTAAGTCCTTTTCTTTGATGTGAAAGCATAACCATGATGAGCCACATTCATGGCATGCTTGAAAAACTTGCAAAATTGGTGACAAGTAGTTCAAAGACCTAGAAATGGTGAAAAAATATGTACCAAGCATTTTAGTCATGTCTTTGGATGATTTATCCAAACTTAGTTAATAATCATAATCCTTGTCCCCCAAAATTGTTTCACAACTAAATTTAGAGTTGCTATTACAAATCAAGGAGGTATTTCTTTGTAAGGTTGTGACTTTACGAAACGTTTGCCTTGTGTCCCACTCAATCAAAGCTTGCTTGAGTTTTACAAATGGAGTTTGTTGTAATTGGTGAGTGGTTCCTTGGCAACCTTAATTTTGCCATTTTCATCCTATGCCCATGTATTAAACACCATGCTATTAAGCAATGTTCCCAATCTTTGATTGTGTCATAGCAGGTATAACATTCTATTGTAAAACATTGCAATGAAAGATTAAATGTGCTTGCCAATATAAAATAACCCACATAGATTACAAGTTTTCCCAAACTTCAACTTTATATGGTGTGACGATGAAATTTTTCATGAATGAAAATTATGCTTACATTTTTTTCACTCCAAAATGCATGATGTACACTCATTGGTTGATTGAGTCTTTTATGAAATAAATGAAAATAAATAATCAACATGTCAACGATAAAAATGGTTTACTATAAAATGTTGATAAGTGCATCAAAAAATTTCAACATTAACTTGATGTATATTTTCAAACTGGTAAAAATTAAATAGTAATTATAGATTCCATGAAGCAACATGCTTTGATCGGCAATCACCTCGTTATTTTGCTTCATATAAATTTATAAGTAATCTTTTTAAAATTGCAACTATTGTTGCTTTGATTGTACATAATACATCCAACAAATACAAGTAGAAAGACCTTCAATATGAACATGTCAAGCACTTGTGCCCAATAAATGGCTTCCACATAATTAGTCTAACATTATATATATATATATAATTAATTAACAAAGTGCAAATTCTTGCAACATAGTTCCATCAAATTTTGCTACTATGGTGGATGTTATCAATTCATGAAATAGAAGGGGCAAAGGACATAACCAAAAAATCACCTAATGCTTAAGAAATAATGTAAGGAAAAAATGAAAAACATGCATGAAGCAATCACATCGACAAAAGTTCCCTCAGAAATTCAATAGGGTGGACTCATGCCAACATGAGTGTCCTTTGAGTCTCTTCACAAAGGATTTGCTCTAATGTGAATTTCTTTGCCATTTTTATATGATGTTTAGACAAGTGGATTCACACCAACATAAGGTGTTTTTGCATCTTTTTTGAATGGATTCACATTGGTCTTAATTGCATTGAGTCCCTTTCAAACCTTTGTTGAATTTTGATGTCTTTGGAGAGGCTAATGGGTGTGTTGGGCGGGGTCATTGTGGTGGGTAAGAGCATCTCCACCCCAAAATATTTAAAAAATCTTTTATTTTATAATAGAATATTGTTTAATGATCATTGTCCATAAAAGTTCCTTTAAACACTCAAAGACCATTTACGTCTTTTCATCTATATGAGTAATAGTCATTGTCCAAATCCATAGTAAAAATAATAATTTAAAGGGGTTAAAATGACCATTACAAAATGGACCATCATAACAATTAATAATAAAAAGCAGCAAGATTTGTATTATCATGTTGCAAGATTTAAGGAAAAGGGGTGTTTGCTAATATGGGGTGAAGATGCTCTAAGCATAACATTTTACAATTTCAATTATGATCAATCATGTGGTAAAGTTCATTTTCAAGGTCATTATGGATGGATGATTGTTGTTATACAATAATGTTTGAATCATTGTGAATGTTTATCAATGTGAAACGTGGCTATAAACTTGTTAAAATTGACTAAGAATTATATTTCAAAAAAGTTTGTATTGCTCAATGGTTTTAGAATCAACATGGGATAATGTTCTACATGCATATCATTACCCCAAACTTAATGTCATAGAAACAATTGAAAATTATGTTTCAACAATGCAATTTGAATAGACAAATAATTCATTTCACACATAAAAATGGAGTTTAATATTTTTTCATATTTAAAAAATAATTATAATGAAATACTTTCCTTCATCCAAACATATACATTAAAAAACTTCCCACGGTGAGTTCATATGTGTATTCATTTGCATTCAATTCCAACTCGGGTTGGTCAAACATACATGAAATGGCAATTTTGTGTCTAGCTTCAAATTGATGTCATGTCAAATGCATAAAACTCTTAGTCAAAAAATACATGTAGCTAATTTTGACTATAATTAAAAAAATTTACTGTAATATTTCACTAATTCAATTTCACTTCAATACAATACAAATTAATTCATTAAAAATAATTCAAATGATATTTATTTTATTTTATTTACAATTGCATGTAAAAAACACAATTGCATGGGAGAAAAATAATCGTGAATGCATATTTTTGTTATGATTGCATGCAAAACTATCATGGTCACATGTATGAAATAGAACTATAATTTATTTATGGTCACATGTTGAGAATACATATATTTTATTTACTATGAGATGTTTTTTTAAAAAATTATCAAATGGAAAATGTAATGGTCAAATGTATAAAAATGTTACAAACACATTAAAAATTTTAATTCATTTTATTTACGGTTGTATGTTAAGTTTTTTTCATTTTCTTTGGTGTTTTGAATGTTTCTTATTTTTTTTCAGTAACACATATGTGGGATATGGTTGCATGCATGTTAAAAAAACTTCTTATTATTAATAATACTTTCTATTAACCCTACCTCTTTTACAATCACACGTGGGGTACAATCACACGTATGGGGGTCATAATCATTTTTTTCAAGTTTTTTTCACTTTCAATCATGTGTATGTGGATTCCGATTGCATGTTAAGTTTTTTGTGTCAAATTTTTGTAATTCGTTTAAATTCTGGCCACATGTTGAAGCTTATTTTAATTTGTTGTATTTTTATGGTTGTGTGTTTAAAGTGAATTTGTACACTATATTCTAATGTGTTTTTAAGTGTCAATTCATTGTATGGCAACAATTTATTATTGTGTATTATATGCACTTCTACAAATTTCAATATTGATGTGATGGCAAGTGTGTATAGATTAAAACAAATGTGACACATTTGGATTAACATGACAGATCATGTATAACCCTATATGGTGTAAAAGTCTATGCCAAAATTTTAGTACATGAAGTACTATATTACCATAGTGCTCAATCTTACATCCATGGTCGCCTTTATTTGTGAATTCATGGTCTTCCTTTTTGAGGTTTGGGAAAGGTCCTTCTACCATTAGTCCTATCAAATGCTCAAATTTAGAAGCCATTCAATCTTATTGGTTGGCTTGAGTTTGAGTTTCCTAACATTTTGTTTGTGCATTGTGAGGCCCTAGGTAGTGTGGGTCCAATGATTTATTTATGATATATGGGATATGCTAGTTTGAGGGATTGACTTGCTTCTTAATTTGAACAAATTTTAATTTAAAAAATTATCCATTGTCTCATTGGAATTATTACATTCAAACATGATAATGCAAGTGGAATTCCATAACTTTGTTCAATTTAGTGATGAAGAACATTAGGATTAAACATATGATTGCACTATTCTTTTTGTGTTCAATGATTGGTATGAATATAATTATTTGTTTTCCAAACCTAGAGTGCAATAATCTAGGGTTGGTCAAACAAACATGATGCATGATGATTTCATGTCTACATTTGTGTTAATGTCACATTAAACACATCAAAGTTTTAGTCAAATCAAACATACAATTGACTTTGATTATATAGTAAAAAAACATTTACCATGATATTTTACTCTTTTTTTTTCACTTGTGAAATGGCATAATTATATGTAAGGAAAAAAAAATTTAAATACATTTTCTTTACAGTCACATACAAGAAATAAAATTGCAATTCATATTTTCAAAGTTCCATGTTGACAATAAATAAATTTTAAAATGATCTTTCATATCAATGTAATTTTTTTAAGGTCGTAGTAAAAATAAATTCATTCATTCATTTTTGTATGGTTGCATTGTGCACATAGAAAATATAAAATCATTTTCTGGTCATGCTTTAAAACTTTTTTTTTTAAAATGTTAAAAATAAAATTGTGATTAAATGTTTACAATTGTATGTTAAGTTTCTTCTTTTTGGTGTTTCAAAGGTTTCTTGTGTATATGTGTTACATGCACAAGTTAACCTCCTTTTTTTTTCTTTTTTTTTGTTGGGTTTTTCTTGTTTTTGATAATGTGTAAAGTGGTTTATGGTCCCATGTTAAAGTGATTTTTTTGTTTTTTCTTGTTTTTCTTTGTTTTTTCTTGTTGTGTATGATGTGGGTTATGATTGCATTTATATTTTTTTCTAGAGGTTTTTACCTTTTTTATCATGTGCATATGGGTTATGGTCACATTTTGAGATTTTTTTCCATTGGTCTTTTAAAAAAAAAAGTATGTTAAGATTTTCTCTTTTCTTTTTTTTTCTCGAGGGGTTTTTATTTTTTCTTGGTTGTGTGTGGGTTACATTCACATAATTTTTTTTGTTTTGTTTGTTTCATTTTCCTTTTGTTGCAACGGTTTCTCATTTTCTTATGCATATGTATGTGGGTTATGGTTTCACGTTGAGATGGGGTTTATTTTAATAAATAAAAAATTAATATGTCCTTTTGGGTTTTAAAAAAAATTAATCATGTGTATGCACTAGAAGAAATCTTATCATATGCAACTAATCACTATGTATATGTAGATTACAATTGCATGTTATGTTTTTTATTTTTCCCCCTTCCTATAGACATTTCTTATTTTATATTGAACCACAAGTATGTGCATTGCAATCACATGATAAGGGGGGTTTTGCCGGGGTGGGGGCGAGGGGTGGTTATAGTTTTTATCACTTTCATGTTTTCAATTATAATCGTATGCATGTGGGTTATGAGAACAAGTTAAGTTAAGTTTTTTGGTTAAAATTTTGTAATTTATTTAATTCATGGTCACATGGTAAAGCTTATTTTAAATGTTTATATATTTATAGTCACTTGTTTAAAATGGATTTGTATGCTACATTTTGTACATTATATTCCATTTTTTTAAAACAATTGTATCATATATCAAGATTCTTGTAATTGAAGAACTTTTTGCTTTGGTCCATCAATATGGCTCAAGTTTCTTTATTTTAATTCAATGTGATATATATATATACCTTTTCTCCTTAAATATTTTGAAATACCTAATAACTAATGATAAGTAGCTCACCTACATAGCAATATATATATATATTATTTTTTTTTATTTTATTTTTTTAAAAAAAATTCCCATCACATTGAATTTTTGTAATGAACATGTGCATAATTAGGACCTCTTTCCATTATATTTTCATTGACATTCAACATGATCATCACAAGTAAATAGCTTACATACATTTTGAACAAACTATTAATTTGAATATTTGCTTTAATATTTTTAGACACGTTTTGAACCAACCATATGTCCAATATGTCTCCAAAACAAGTAGAAATTGATGCATTGTAGATTTTTTGGATCATGTAATGGCTTCCATCGCCCCAATTCATATTGGTAATCCACAAATATTCAAACTTTAATTTTAAAAAACTCAAATAAATAGGTATGTAAATCACATTCAATAACAATGAGTGTTGACATATGTATAGATAATTATTTCAAGAATTGTGTGTATTGTTTCAACTTGAAAAATATGCAATAAAACTTCATGTTGTTGTGATCTTCTATACATTTTTTGTTTTTTAAAAGCATGTTCTAGTATTATATGCAATAGTAACCACTGCATGGAAAAGCCATATCCATCCACATCCACTATTTGTTATTCCCCTCAATGGTTTTTCCCTTGTTATAATGTATAATAATCATAACAAGTTTAATGATTTTTTGTGTATTAAATGTATATTCATTTCAATGAACCCATGGTTCATTGATAATTAAAAGTAGGTGAATGACAACATGAGAAAATCAAATGTCTTTTGACACATCTTACCAATTTCACCTAGAAAAGGTCTTAAATTTTTTTCTTCATCACATTTTTCACTCTCCACTTCAATTAAAATAAAGAGAGTGAAGTAAAACAAACTAACCATTTATGTTTTGCCCATAAGACTTGAAAAATGATTCAATTCTCCAAATTTCAATGGCTATATATTTTTTCATTCCAGGTGTAATCATTTTTTACTTATAACAAGGCTTGGCATTTGACAAGGCATGATGCATAGGAAAATTCTAATCATTATTTGTTGTAATTGAACCTTTAATTGACCAAACCAAAGTTGATAGTGCGAAGAAATATAGGTGACAAAAATTTTGTTCTTTAAAAATGTATATTATATGAAGAAAAGGGATGTGATTTTGAACATATACCTTCCAGGGTAGTAGATTTTCATTTGGGAACTGTTTGGGCAACATTTGGGTTGTTGTATTATATTTTTGTGGTAGTTAAGTGCATAACACCATTTTGTGTGAAAGGAGGTTGAAAGTTGTGTATTACATAATATTATTATTGTTTAAAAATTTGATCTTTTGAATTTGTAGGTGGCAAGTTTAGTATTGAAAATTACAACTTGATAATTAAATTATTTATCATATGAAATGTTAAGTTGATGAAATAGTTGGGAGGTAATGAGATTTGATCTCATTAATGATGCACCCCCAAGTCCTTCCCAAGATCGGGGATATGAACCCCCAAATGGTAGTAGTGGAAAGAACTTGGGAGTATGGTCCCTAACTTTGTGCACTAATAAAAGAGGGGCATGCGGGAGCTCCAAGATGGGGATTAAGACAAAGTGATAGGTTCACGAGCACCTCGTGAAAAGATTACCTAAACAAGCTAAACTATGTAGGTGGTTAGTGAAAATGGAACTAAAAAAGGTCATGAACTTGTGTTGAACTCATTACATTCACCCCACTTCAAACTTGGGAGGAAGCCATCACTGTCCTCCCTATATTATACTTTGTGCCTTTCTAGACTATGCCTTTCCATATTTTTCCACAAGTTCATTATTTTTGTTATATGGGTTGTGAGTGTGGCAATGGTTTTATACATTTGGAGGTTGATTTTTTTGTGTTCTTCCAAAGGCAATGATGATTGTCTTGTTTATTACCATTTTTTAATTTTTCAAGCAATGTTTAGAGCATCGCAAATCTTTTTTACAATGAAATTCTAATTGAGTCAAAAAAAATTGTGTTGTGTTATTCTTCTCATATTGTTGGTGATGTTTTCTTTTGGTGGTCTTCTCCTTGTTGGTGGTGAGTATTCCAAATTACACTCTTTCCTAAAAATGTCCTACTTCCTTGAAATTGATGTGAGTTTTTTCTTAGTAGATGATGATTTTCTTTCAAAATCTGCTAGATTTTTTTTAATCCATCCCCCTTTTGTATTTTGCTATGCTCTTGCTTAAAATATTTGTGAGAAGACTTAATAAGCAATGCATGTATTTTTGGAATTGCTTAATAAAACTTCAAGTGGAAATTTTTTTTAGGTTGTCACCCCCTTTTCTTTGCTTTATTTTGTTTTTAAATTATGGGATCTTGGTTTTCTTGAGCAAGGGTTTAAACATGGATTATCTCTTGTGGGGTATTCTTGGGGTATTTGGAATTTCCTTTGTCGAATGGGGAGAATAATCATGTAAGAATTTTAAAAAAGATATTGGTTTTGGTGAATTTCAATAAGCTTTTGTTAAACTTGGGAAGCAAGTTTTAAAAGTGGGCAGGGCAACATAAAAATAAACATTGTGTTTTCCTGAGATTTGTTCTCCTTATTTTTATTTTTTTCCTAGGGATTGTGGTATCCTTCAACTCATCTTGAAAAAACAATCCCCATGCTCCCTTCATTGCAAGATTTGGTGCAAAATCATAGAAGTTCAAATGTATTTGGAAATTGGATCTTTCAAGTTTGTGTTTTGCAAAACTTAAAAAGAAAGAACATTCTCAAGCATTTTTGTGAAAAAATTGATAGGGGGAACTCATGGTATACTCCTTTGTGATAAAACCCTCTTCATTTCTAGATCCTTGCTCATGCAATCACTTGGAACCTCGTGAGCAACAACACAAAGATATGTATTTGGAAATGTTTCTTTGAGCTAAATATTGTGGAATCTTCCATTGCTATCCATGTGTCCAGTCCAAATATGTTCCACAATTATCTACCATCATACAAAACATTAGACAGAAACCAATTAACAAACTTCTTTGATTATTTTGAAAATTCAAAACATATAAAAAAGATGCAATAGATCCCAATAAAAACTAGTGTATGTCATTTCATGAATATATGAGTTTAAGTATTTTAAAAAAAGAATGGCAAAGGATAAAACCATTTATATATCCCTATTACCTCAACATTCACCTTCGGTTTTAAATATTCTACTACCTCCATTTGATGAACTCTAATCTAGTTGAATATCCTATCCAATATTTGTTGACAATTTTTTTTAAAAAAAAAATTTGAAATTGATTTATTTTGTGCCATCTTTTCAAACAACATTTAATGTTAAAAAGTTGATGTTTTCATCTATAAAAATTATATTTCACAACATGTTGCGAAGGTAGGTGGGTTTGAACTATTAGTTGAAAACCCTAATGCAATCATTCTATTTACCATGGCTTCAAATCATCACCTAAACATGATTCAATGATAATGTGTTTTGCTTGCAAACCTTTTTGCATAAGTTATGAGTCAAATCATTGATGGCCATGAATCATTGAATTTGGATATCAAAAGGCATTACAATACCAACCTAAGTTATAGGTTCATTTCAAAATCACATTCACTTTTTTATTAGTAATAAAAACAAGCTCCACAAAAGTGAGTTGTTATGGTTTTCACACTATAAGATTATCACTTACAATAATGTAAAGCATATTAGTTTGATATCCTACGTATGACTACATTACAATGGCTTTCATCAAGAATTATATTGATTACATTGTATCTCAAGCATTACAAGTGTTTGATTTTTGTACAAATGGAAATAGTAAGTTCTTGACATGGAACTGTTTTTACTTGATATTTTATGATACAATGCAATTGATTGAATTGTTTTTATGTGATTTTACAATATAATGAAATCAATTGAATCGGTATATGCAACTTGTTGACATACTTATTGATAGTTGTTGACGTATCATAGACAAAGAATTAGCTTCAAAAATGAAGATGGATGTATATATACAACATACTTTGTCATATGTGAAAGTAATAATTTTATGCAGATTTTTCCTCCATCCAAACATACAAATTTTTTGTCCACAATACAAGCGGAAGTTTCCAAATTCTAAAACCATAATACATAGGCTACCCTAATACATGGCCTTGAGGAATATCATTTTTTTGTGTTTGCTTTTCTCCTTGAATATGTTAAGATACTTTGACAACTAGTGATAAGTAGTTCATCCACTCAACAAAGCATTGTTTTTCACCGTCACATTGAATCCTTGCAATGAACATGTGCACCATCAAAACTCCCTTTCATAACATATTTACTGATGTTCTTCAACATGGCCATTATCAACAAGTAACTTGCATTGCATTTTGAAATAAATTCTCCGCTTGTTGGCTTTCATGTTTCCAAATGCATTCAACCAACAACATATTCCATTGTGCATTCAAAGCCAGTAGGAACTTATGCATTGCACATATTGAACACTGTATAATGGCCATCGTTACTCCATCATCACTCCATATATCTGCCTTTGTCCACATTGGCATCAGCTTCATCACTGCAAATGAACTGCAGAGCTGCTATGGTAACCACCCACTCCACTTTGCATGCCATCTTTCTGCACATATCTCTCCATTCTCTATTGTTGGCCTTGACATTATGATCACAAAATCGCAATAAAATATGGCACATGCTGGAAAGCCTGAGAATGTGAACAGTTGACTGAGCATGTGCATGACACAACCAAACTTCTGTTCAAAAAATCTGCAATCAGGCATGCACACTCACAAATAGTGTGCACTCACAAACACAGATAAGTTTCTCACAAACAACTCTGGTTCCAGACAAGCACAAAATAGGTTGCACAGTAGTTCACAGAATTGGAAGGCCAGTATCTTGGTGGTGAAAGAGACCACCTGAACTCCATACCTTCAATCCATGTATTTCACATACAATAAATTTCTATTAAGTCCTTTACTGAAATTTATATAAACAAGCCTCAAAAGTCTCAATAGCACTTTCTAAATGTTAAGCTCTACTGCCCTTGTCTTACAACTGCAGAAGTCATCAGAAGATGGAAAGCAGACTGAACTGCACCTTTGTATCTCTTGTCCCCAAATTAAGCTTGTCAGGATTCATCAAAGTCCTGTTTTTGGTCCAATGACATGATTCATGTCATGGTAGTCTGTGCCTTCACAATTCTATTCTCATAAGAAAGTAACCATCAACTGAGGTTAGAACATGCAGGTCTCTGAATATAAAATTTAGCACAGTTTTACAATAGATAGCAACTTCAGAGTTTGCTGCTGATCAATGGCTTCATCCAAGGCTATCATGCATGGTGGTGCTCAAATTCAGACCAAGTTTGAGATGAACAATCATGTCCTGATGCCAATGCAACACAGCCCTTGTAATTTGATAGGTAGACAGCAAACTTGGCAAAGACAGCGGCTAAGTCCCATACATTGGTGTCAGTGTGCCTGCCAAAAAAGGGCCCACACAAGTCTTTAGAATTGTAAGCCTATACAATTGAACCTGAGCTAGATAGCAACCAGCCCACCAGAGAAGCACTATACCTCATGCAATGACTGATTGGATTTCCAACACAGCACTAACACACTGTAGGTTTACAGGCAAGTAAAGTTATGCAACTGCTAAATTTCACATGCAGGGTACCAGACCCAAGGTAGAGGTCTAATCTCAGCAACATCAGAGAAGTCATAAGACATGATTGCTACAACTAGCTGCAGGACTGCAATCTCAGCACAGCGACTACCACCCAGAATGTGAGGCTGGAATACAAGATGTGTTAGTAACTTACATGACAAGAATGGCTTCTTATCTAAGATCATCCTCATCCAATTCATTGTGGCCTGTTTCATCAACTATTGCTGTCACCTTCCCACTGGGCAATTGCTTTGCCAGCCGGATTACCTGCATTTCAGCTGTTAGTGTAACAGAAAAAAAACTTCAAATACCACACCCTACATTTTTCCTGTTTTGCCCACCAGTGTTTACCACCAAGTTGGGTTATGCAATCCAGAGAAGCAACATGGCAAAGAGCACTGAGTAGGATCACCATGTGATCAAGGTGGGGAATGACACTGCTTGTGCTGACAACATATTTGATTTCATCTGGCCTTCCCTCCCGGTAAGCTGACAATAGCTGCACCGCACAATGATTCTGGTCACTCTTGAAAAATGAGTCTATCCTGTTGCCCCAACCCAGGTCACATTGAGCAGTTTGAGACCAAAATTGGGTGACAAGGGATAGATCTCTGTGAAGGCCAAATTCCCCTTGTCAAGAGTACTTTGTCTTCTGACTGCTGGTAATGATAATCATACTAATCAAGGCACAATATCATGATTTCTTTTTTCCCAAGTGCGCCAAAACTAGCACTACAAAAACCCAACGCACAAAGTTGTGCTGATGTTTAAGACAACTTGCAATGCACAAAAGTGAATTCCATAAATTGCCCGTGCACATACTGGGAATATTCATTGTAGGATACATCTGCCAGGTTGAAATTGTCTGCAAAAAGGTAGACAATAATGGCACTCAAATAGGCCTGTCAACAACACCACCACTGAACATCAGTGACCCAGTTCACATCACATTAAGTCCAAATTCTACCCAAGTAGACTACAACCTGTTGTCAGATGCAGCCCTCTAGTTGGCTAGGCATCTCAGAAGAAAATGAGGATGAATCACTACTTGGAACAACCATGTGTCTAGAAGTTGAAGGGTTAGTACCCCAGTAACCCAGCATGTCACAGTCTGCTCTTCATGCCTGATCCATTTTGGAAGCTCAATGCATCCCAATAGAATGAATTGCCACAAAAGAAATAGCTGTAAACAATTATCCAAGCTGTCTAGGACAAAGAGAAAGCAAAGGACGCACTTTACACTGGCTCTGAACAGCTTTGCATTTGTCAGCAGCCTGGCCCCACCTCACGAAGACAGTTGCTGCATCTTCATACCTTGATATTTCAACCAAAAATTACATCCATGAGAATGCAGATAAGACTCCACTGTAACACTTTGAAGGTAAACATTTACATCAGTTCCAACCAACCCCACACAAAAACAACTAGAATCAGCACATTCATAACCTTGTGCGGTCAGATCATCACTGTTGCCATTATTCCACAGTGACTTAAACCAACAAACATGCTAGAAACACTGCTCAGCACATCTACACACTTACACACAGATTCAAACACCCTTGACAAGCCCTGTTGGGTTGGAAATGTGCTTCGTTAGACCTAAACCCTAAACCAAATCCCAAGCCTACAACTCTATGAACCTTCCAGACATCTCTAGATTAAGGCTGAGGCCAACTAGTGTTATAACCTGTCCCTCTCACAAGTTGACCTCCAAGAAGAAACCCAAAAACCCCAGCATTTGTCTGGTCACTGAAACACCAGGTCAATTTGATAACCAAGCTATTGATTCAATCTCCCAGGCTCAACAAACAAGGAAATCAAATAGAGAATTACCTATTGAGCTTTATGTAGATGCTAGCGGCACTTTGATAAGAGTCAAAAGCCATTTGATCTCGACCATCTTCCTCAAGCAGGGCACAAGCATCTATGTACATTCTCACAGCAGCATCTGGTTTCACATCTTCCACAGCCCTGAGAAGCAAGAGATGTTCAACATGTCAGCAAATACTGCTGGCTGGAAGACAGCCACAGAAGGAACAACTCCAACTTGATCACTCCCCTATCCTCACTGTCATTTTCCACATTTTATGATGCTTTTAAAAATGGCAAACCAACAGAGAATGGCAATTCATAAACCTGGCACCCCTGGCAAGTGCATCAGCAGCTGGTTGCACCTTTCCGCACTGTACATAAAGCTCACTAGCTCTTTTATATAAATCAATCACCTCATCAAAATTACCAAGCTCTCTTGCCAGGCCTCCTGCAGATTCCAGGTGCTTTCCAGCTGACCATGGTCTGAGATGCACCTCTATGGTCAAAGACACTGACATTGAATAATGAGAAACACCGACCAATGCATCTACAATGGAACCAGAACCAGCTGGTAATATCTTGAACAGATGCTTCCAACAAGTTTCACATCTAAGCAGCCTCCACAGGGCAGTAAACTACTCTTCCATCTGTGTGCAAACCAGAAGCAGAAACAGAGACAATTGTCCCAGACAAGTGTAAACAAGCTGAGCACAAACTAAAAGATTCAACCTTACACAACACACCAAAACAAACATATTCACTAAAAGATTGCTTGCTACAATATCAAAAAGCATTCTAGCCATGTGAATGCACCATTCTAGAAAACAGAGAATCAGTGACAAGGTTCCAAATCCCTCACAATTGAACAAAGAACAGGTACATTTCTACAGTGGCAAGGATCCATTTCAGGAATGGAACCCTCATGTGGATACGAGGATGATCTTTCTTGGCCTGTTGCAGCTTTTTCATATGCAATCTTTGCTGCCTCTGGCATTTTTGCCAACTTGAAAGCATTTGCTGTTACCCTCAGACATGGACAACATGTGAGATATGGAAGTTAGAGACAAGCAGCCATCACATGCCCAGATGCAACTCACCAAAAAATCTGCTATTCATAAGTGCATAAAGTCCTTGACAATAATGGTTGCCAGGATTCGAGTATAGGGAATTGGAGAACAATTCAGAAGCACACCTCCTCAATTCCAATGGATAGGACATACCAGCTTGCTCATAGAGTGGTGTAGCAGCTGTCCAGTCTGGAAACCATCTTGTAAAACTGAGCTTTGTCCTGCAGCTTGCAACATGGTCAATCAAACCCCACACAAAATAGCCGTGTAAAATCCGAAATGCAGCAGCAGCCGTGGTTTCTTATAGTATTCTGAAATTTGCCAAACCATCAATCATCATCCTTACAAGTGATTCTTGAAACCCTAACTTGACTATTAGTTTTGCCAGAGTCTCCGAGCTGCAAAAGTCTTCCTCTACAAGAAGCTTATGTCCATTGTGGGGTTCAAACCCTAAGATCTACAACTCTAGATTTCGAACCTCAACAACCCCAGATCGATCGCCCACAAACGGATGAAAACACTGAAATCGGGGCGGACATCAAACCGTCTCTCTACCCACAATACTATAGGACAAACATTCACGAAAACAGAGACTGGTAGCTATTTTTCTGCGATTAAAAACCAAACCCTAGAAACAAAAAAACAGGGGCAAAAATCGCGAAATATACATCGCTACACTAACCAAACCAAGAATTCAAAAGCAAATCAAACGAAAGAAAAGAAAGTCATATTCTCAGCAATGAAGAGCCAAGTCTAACAAACTTACAGCTTATCAGCTTTCTTCACCAGTTTCTCAGCCTCAGCAACCTTAGGGTTGCCATTCGAGGCCTTGTCCGACGCCATGAAACTCTGATCCAATCTCCTAAAGCAGCAGTAAAGCTCGTTGCTCCCCGCACCTCACAATCTCCCAAATCCCAAAGAAAAGATCTCGCGATAACAACGACAAATCGTCGCCTTCTTCTTCTTCTTCTTCGTCGTCGTCGTCGTCTTTCTTCTTCGTCGTTTCTGTGGGGGCAAAGCACGAGCAAGGGAAAAGCACGAGCAAGCGCAATAGTTTCGGGCACCAAAACCCTAACCCTAAATTTCAAACTGACGAAAGATCAAGGGTTCGAATCCTTGTTACCAATGAAAGGACTATATAGGTACCTAGTAGGCACCTACGTACCTATTTGTTGCAATTAGGGTTTTTAAAGAAAGGGTTCATGGGATTTAAATTATTAGGCACTTCAGATGATGATTATGGCAAACTAGGTCATTAATAATAATGGCAAACTAGGTCATTAATAATAATGGCAAACTGGGTAATTAATAATAATGGCAAACGAGGTAATAATAAGAGATGATGGATTTTGTGATGAGAAACTGATGAATTGAAAACATCAACACCAAAGTTAATTATTATAGTCACCCCTCTTGCCCATGATGTATTTATTTATGGGCAATAAATATTACCATAGGGCAATGGCAAAATGACTGTTAAATATTTAATTAATTAAATTTGAATATTTCATGTTAAAAATTTACAATATTCTTATTTAAATGTTAAAAAAATGTCACATTTCTGTACATGCTTCAGGTAGGTAGCAATGCTTTTATTTTCAAAGTTGTGAGGTAGGTGGGTTGGCCATCATCTACAAGAGGATTTAGCCAAATTTGGTTACATGTGAAAAATGAAAAAAAAAAAAAAAAAAAAAAAAAAAAAAAAAAAAATTTGAAAAAAACAAAAAAATTAAAAAAATAAAAAAAAAAATAAAATAAAAAAAAAATAATAAAAATAT
>Ga0116231_10002457_pt1 | contig 38741 bp, 25 predicted proteins | sample S1TSphgellanicum_2_FD_89695 | JGI IMG/M metagenome (GOLD analysis project Ga0116231, IMG submission 89695) | Host-associated microbial communities from peat moss isolated from Minnesota, USA - S1T2_Fd - Sphagnum magellanicum MG | ecosystem: Host-associated > Plants > Peat moss > Unclassified...
CCTCGTACCCACCCATTACCCACCCATGCGTCCAAGCCCATACCCATTACCCACCCATTTACCCATGGGTATGGGTGGGTATTGGGTACCCATGGGTATGGGTACCCATTGCAGGACTCTGGTACATAGGCCTCGGGATTTTGATACATGTCGATAATTCATTCATTCATTCATACATTAAGTCTTCAAATTTTGTACATGCTTATTATGGGAAGGCTTTTTTTGACATGCATATTTCCAAGCAACATAATGCACCACCATATGATGAGAAAATACAACCTTATTGTGTTGATATAGTTGATGCTGGATTAAACTAGTTTTGATGGTAATATAAGATCAAAAACATATGGAGATCCACCAAATCGTTGTCCTTCTCCATTTGAATTGACATCCAAGAGTCAATTTCCTCATCATACATAGTGCAATTGGACCATGACTGCAGAGGGTGCGAAGAAGTCACTGACTCCACATATCAAACAAACCCGTTGCGCATGCTTTAAAACACACACACACACACACACACACACACACACACACACACACACACGAGGGAGTTGTTAAAAAAATTGTTTTGTTGATTGAATGTAATGTAGGTACACTCAATCAGGTGCGTACATGAATGTTGTACCCTGAATATGACAATGAGCAGGCTCTGCGAAATGGGTGGGGTACACACACTCTCCTCTTCTGGAACTTCATTCTATGCTTCAGCCTTTGTATAAGCATCCAAGAATGCTGCCTTTGCACGGTTTGTGTAAGACTCTTGGGTGGTGCAGGATTAAGGCAGGATGAACTGCAGAGCAATGTCTTTTTTTTGCATCATCCCAATCTCTCTCAGGTAAGTAAGTAAGTAGTCTAGTAGTAGGTAGTCATTGGGTACTCTCTGGTTTCTGGTTTCTTGACAAGGCCCTTTCCTTTTGTGAGACAAAAAGGTAAACAAGGGGGTGTGTGTGTCATACCATGGCCTTGCCACTTACATTAAAAAGTATGTTAAGACAAAAAAAGAAGAGTTATGGAAACTCAAATATTTCACGATGCAAAAATATGACCTCCAAAAACATCATCTGAAAGAAACCAAAATCCTTCAAGATATTAGAACTCTATAATAACTAATCTCAAGTTTCAACACAAGCCCAAAATATCATCTTTCAAAAATCCTCATATTGAAAGAGACCTATTGGGTACCTAGGGGCAAAAATCCCGCAAGCTACTACTACACTCTATAATGAATCTGAACACAATATCCTTGCCTAGAAACAGTGGGACACAGACTGTGATGCAGAGGACAAATTCACAGCATCCTCTGGCTCTTCTTCATGTTCATCTCCTATTCTCACTTGGTTGGTGAAGGGTAAACATTCATGGAAGGTGTTGTAGGCAGTGGTAGATAATTGGGTACTGAGGAGGGGGTGTGTCCCTTTGTTCCATCTCTCTGTACAGAATCAATTCAAACCTACTAACACTGACTGTTACTTGCCCAGGGACAGGCTGCCAATGTAGAGAATAGATTGCTGGAATTTGAGTTATTGACTTTGCAGAAAGGGTAATTGGGTCATCTCTTCATGTTTTCAGCTTCACCAAAACAAGATTGGTTAATGCCGTCAGAGCGAGGGAATTCTGGAAGTAAGTGGGCCATTGGCTCCATCTCAGATGCTTACTTTTGGAGCTCCATGGGCATAACTGAATGTAGAAATGACACAACTTTGATTCATTCCTATGGGTGTTTTTGTTTTTCAAAACACCTGCCTCTTATGCACAAACCTATTACACTCTAGGAATAAGAGTCCTCCAAAATACACTAAGAAATTTCTCCAAGTGCTGTATGAAAACCAGAAATCACAACTCTGCACACCTTTCAGGGAAGGGGATCATGGTACATGAATTGAACCTGCTGTCGTGCACAATGTTGGGAGCTGTGAATAGTCCTAAGATTTCAATTATATTCCACGTACATGTGATGTGACTGGACTCACTTTGAAGGTTTGTTTGGGAAGAGAAAAAAAACCCTAGACTCGAACAATGCTTGTGATATGCATGGGATCAACCCACTTCTGTACAGTACTTGCAATACATCATTCACCCACCTTTCATGTACAAGTATTGTATTAAACATGTCGGTATATATGATGAACATTGGTATCAATATCATACTTATTAGAGCTTCCATTTGTGTTCAAATGTGTCTCTTCTTTAGGACTTTTGCATTCATGTCATGAAACCATTAGTAACCATAGATATGAATTCAGTACTAACCGAATGGAGCTCATGGATTCGGAAACCCTATCAAAGGCTTTTAAATTTCAGCAATTTAAAATTTACATTTAAATTAAATGTTGAAAAATGGAATGGTGCTCCTCACCACCCAAACACAATCTCACAACCCATTTTTGCTACATCACTACAAAGTTGATACCAAAGAAGCAAGGAGGACAAGTTGCCTCATATTTTCGTATCAACATAAACCTTAAACCCTAATACCATATTGGTATGGTGTCTTGTTGGCACTTCCAAACCCTAATACCAAGGCAATATTGATATGAACACCAATATCACAAAGTCTAGGGCTAGGTTGGTCCGGTCTTTGACACCATTATTAATATCATTGTTGATACTAGGTATGCCAAACCAACATTGAAAATTTCTAAAGTTACCCAATTTTTATTGTTATGAGAAATGTAAGTTTTGACTTCGATGATAAAGCTTATATTTGAATAATTAAAATTTTCATGGTTATTTATATCTTGTGCATCCCAAGTTTTGGTAAAAGTAAAAGTGATAAAAGGAAGGTTCATTTTTTTTGTTAACACATCTCAAAAAGTAGACCCTATCGTGGTGATAACATTTATGGCATTCTTGTTCACATTTAGTTTCCAACCTAATAATTACAAATGATCAATAAGTAACCCTTATCTTTGTTAACACATAGGGGTATGATAATCATGATTATTATTCAAGATGATTGACAATGATAATAAAGTTGAAATACATGTTCACTATAAATTAATGTTGACCAAATATTAATAAATGACTAAGGTACGCAATCAACTATAAATACTCAATTTAGGTCTAAATGTTGAAAATTAACTTGTTGGATGTGAAACAAAACAAAAATCAACAATGACCTAGCCCACTTAATATGAAGTGTGTAAATATATGTTAAAACCTTGTGAATCCAATAGCATTTTGACAAAAAGTGATGCATGTCTTGTATCCTTTTATGTATATCTTAGTTCCATCCATATAATTTATTTCATTAAACCTCAAACTTTATATATATATATATATATATATATATATATATATAATGTGTGTGTGTGTGGTGTTCTTCCTTGAGCAATGTTTTCCCACTTGTTGTACTACACCACCTTTTATAGGATAGATCTATAGTTTAGATCGAAGAGCTTCAATTTTCATATTGCATTGAGACTTGAAATTGTAGGATAACATTTTGTTGGACATTTTGGAGCCAACTTCATGACCTCCATGACATTGGTGCCTTGGGTCAATTGAAAGCAATTTTGGCTTGGAATTATTGATACAAGAAATATATAGACTATCAATTCATTTATTGTTACTCACATTTGATAGCTATTGAAGTTCGATCAAAGTTGGTTTTTGGTGAATGTAAATCTCCAATGGAAACTATAGTGGATTTGTGTGTTCATTTGTGCATGGGTCTCATTTAAATGGTCTCCAAATTTTGTTCCAAGATTTTTTTATGTTTTATTAATGTTCATATTTTGCAATTTCCAATGTTCAATTGGAGATGATAACTCAACTAGAACATGTAATCAAATGATACCTTGATTTGGTTTTTTTAAAGACTTTCCATTTGACTTGAAAATTTCTGTGTTTGTTGTCATTCACATTTGGGCATTCTAGGGTTTTGTTTAACTCAATTGGACGTGGTGATAACTCAAATTAAACTTGATAGGTGTTTTTTTTGACAACTCTTCATTTGTTGGGTCTCTTCTTATAAAATTCAATAATATTACAAATATTGAAATGGTTCGTGATGAACATTTTATTTATGTGGATGTCTTAAATGATGTTATGACAATAAGGGTTGATGATTTAAGGCCCTTACATGATTATATTTCAACTACTAAAGCACTAGTTATAACTAAAACTAATATAAATCCAATAGTTTAAGTTGCGTGGGATTTGTTTTGTGTTCAACTAGTATTGAATCAAAAGTTTTGTCAAACTTTCAAAGCAAGTTGTCTTTCCTTTGGCCTTTTTTTAGCTAATGATAATATAATGCCATTAATATTTCTAAAGCTTTTTAAATAGTGGGGTGCATAATGCATCATTCTATTTCCTAAGCTTGAGCTTATAATATTAATAACACCACAAATAAAAAACAGTGGTCATTTATAACATTTGGACCATGCAATTACATTTATGAAGAAGAATGTCACATTTGAACATGTAGATGTTAGGGTAAGGTGGAAGGTAGTTAATCAAAAAGTTGATGAACTGAAGAAAAGGCTTAGCATTACATTAGTTGTGGTTATAAAACCATATTTAACCATTTTGGAAATGATAGTTTTTACAAGATGGAGGACAAGTAGATTAAATTCGTGGAGGATTTGGCCTTTTATGTTGCCAAAGGCTATATGCCAATTTATATTGTAAATAACCATTAGTTGTGACGTATGTTTTTGCATCAATGTGGTCTTTCCAAATCCAAATTAAGTTGTTGAATATGTGTTATTCCCAATTTGGTGGCAAAGACCATGGAAATGTAGTTTTAAATATGATTTGAACAATTATATTATAATGGCTACATCTAGTTTTGATTTATGGATGTCCAATCTAAAAGACACATAAATGCCCTCATGATTATCTTTGTTACCTCACAACGGGTTTTTTATGATGTTATATAGTTCATGTGTTTGAAGCTACATATATTCTAAGAATTGGTAACCCAAATGAAGGAAGTTTTCCAATTTTTATTTTTGTTAAATAAGATGATTACTTACATGAAGGATGAAAGAAACAACCTTTTCATCCTTGCAAGAACTTTGTCCTTTGGGGTTACATGTGCACCTTTGGTGCTAAAGGCTCCTTAGCATGGAAATTGTTTTGGGCATGCATTCAACACAATTTGTTTGTAAATTTGCAATGATTTGAATGTGTGTTGGTTCTTGAGAGGTCAATTGCTTGCACACAAGTTGTTTCGGTAAAAACAATAACATGGACCAAGAAGTCAAGCAATGGATGCATTAAATGGGAGGGAGCTTATTTGAATGCTAAGGTTCACCATTCAAAATTCATAACACTCATAGAAACTACATTTTCCAACAAGGTCATTATAATCTAAGAAACAATGAATATTGATATGTGATTAACTTCTAATATGGAAGCCAAAAAAACTAGAAGTTGCAAGGTTGTGTAACATATGCTCATGCATGAACAATTTGCAAAATTATTATTGAAATTATGTTTTATGTGGTGAAGTAATGTAGCCTTAATTAGACCCAATGTTACTAACTAGTTATTTTCTAGTGCCATAAATACAATCTTTTTTATTAATGTTTTCATGGAAAATGAAATTGTTCAATCTGAGGCCAACTCCATTGTGTTGATAAAAGGGGATTTTGATTTGAAGGTGCAACCTATGTGCATACACATGATGGGAAAAGATTTGGAACAACAATGATTCCATTTTTGTTATTTGCAACTATGCATAGCGTGTTGAAAGTTCATAACATGCTTAGTTGATGTTAGATGTTCAATTTAGGAGCCTTAACATGGTGATGACTTTGGGAAGAAAGCCAAAGGTAATGTCTGATGGCAATGCATGACAACAAGACATTCATGCAATTTCTTCTTGTTGCCTTTAATTTCTAACTCAATCCTAGTGTTGTTAGCCTTTTTGCTACAATCCATGATCCAAAAAACTATATTTTTGGGGAATTGACATCAAGTGAAGATGTTTGCAAAAGTTGTTAATTCAAGAATGATTTGTCCTTGTTTTACCACCTTCATGTGAAGCTTGAAGAATGCAAGTTGCCCTTAATTTGGAGGAACTTGCAAAAAACCAAGTTTCAAAATGTATCATTTGTTACATGCCAATTCTTGGTATCATAGGTTCACAAATCAAAATCAAACACATCTTTAACATAAAATGAGTGCTAACAAGCATCCAAAGATGAAATTTGGGAATTGAAAACATAACAAACTTCTTATGATCTTGAAGAATTGGTTAGATGATGGAAGGGTAAATTATGCAACAAAAGGGGATTTTTCAATTAAAAAGTTAATATCATTGATGATAATGTGTTTGTGTTGGATTCAACAGGGTGATTGGATGATGGGGAGATGGAATGATTTTATTTCTATCTAAATTTTCAATATTAAATTTTTTTTTTGTTACCATGGACAATTTAGCTTTTAAAAAAAGTTAGATGTGTTATTTAGATATTTTGATACAATGTAGCTTGATTGAATGACTTTAAAGGACATCAATTGATTTCTTGGCTTGATGTTTGCATACACATGTGATTTCAAAATTTGGACCTAAGTTGCATGTGTGGTTTCACATTGTTCAAAGTACAATTTTGTTTATTGACATGCTACCTATGAATTCCCTTCTACCATTTGAGAAAGGTGGCAAGGTACATTGCATGGTTATTGCTATTAAAAATCTTTTGTGTTTATTTCTTGGGATTTCAAGATTTGGCATTAGAAAATGTGACCTCAATAGAAAGAATGAATGATTATGAAAAGCAATCGAAACTAATGGTAATTCCTAAATATGTAGGTCCAAATGAAAAGTTGGTAATGTGGGGTGAAAGTTTGTTTCAATGCAACATTAATTAGATATGGAAGAAATATGGGTCCATTTGCTCTAATATGAGCCACAAGTGCCAATTCCACAAAATCCTTATAATGAGTAGATGACACAATTAAATTGATGTGGCATAACATGATTGGTCATTGTAAGAAAATATTTGTGTCATGATTGACACATCATCAAATTTTGATTCTAATTCTTATGGCCCAAAAAAATGTTGCATTATACTATTATGTGAAAGTTTTATTTTAAAACATTTCCATGAAAATATCATAAATGAAAGACCTTTTAAGAATCCTCTAAGTAGCAAAAACATTGGTTACAAACACCTTGGCGTGCTTTTGCATCCCATAATGTTGTTGTCATCATATTTTGAATTCCAACATATTACATAATAAAGAAGTCCATGCAAAAAAATACAAGATTCTAGTAATACATTCATTTTGAAGTGATAAAACCTTTGAATTTAAAAAATGGTTACAACAAAGGTAGCTCCTAGAAAAAAGAATGCACCCTTATGTCTTGGTGGAATGTTTTGTATCCTTCAAATCTCATTCTTTATCCACAAGGTCAATCAAAAAAAAATTGTATCAAGCGGATTCAGTCATAGTAATTGAAAGTTTTTGAACCTTCCATTACCAAATCATTGGATGGAAAGTTTGTAATGTTAGTCATATGAGTATTTTGGCTTTCCATTGATTCTTTGAAGTTTGTGAAGGTATGGTTTCTTGTTACTAAATTTAAAATTGTGTTTATTCATGTTTATTTTGGTAGAATCTATAACAAATAAAAGATGAAAAGCTTAAACTTGCTTCAAATGATGAAGACAATATGAAAAAGGTCTCGTGGTATTGTTCAAATTTGGTTTTTTATCCACAAGGTTGATCAAAACTAAATTATGTCAAATGGATTCATGTTTAAGTAATTAAAAGGTCCTTCAATTCTTTTTGTAATTTGTTTTGCCTTCAATTTTTGAAGATCTTGGAAGCTAGGTGTTTTGTTGCCAAATGTAAATTTATGTTGACTATTGACTCATTCTCTTGGGGGAATTTGCAACCACTAAAAGAAAAGTGGTTGGAAAAACACTTCAAGTGATGTTAACATTATGAAAAAGCTCTTGTTGAATGTTTATGTTATTGTTCAGATATAAATTTTTATCCACAAAATCAACCAAAGCAAAATTATGTCAAATGGACTCATGTCTAGGTAATTAGAAGTTCCTTCAAAAAAAATTTGTGTAATTTGTTTTACCATCAATTTTTAAGATCATGAAGGTTAGGTGCTTTGTTGCTAGAAGTGAGCTTGAGTTGATTGTTAACTCATTTTCTTGGGGGAATCTACATAACAAATGGTCAACTAGAAATAGACCTCAAATGATGCAACATTATGAAAGAGGACCTGGTGGATGCTTATGTTATTGTTCAAATATAATGCTTCATCCACAAGATCAACAAAATAAAAATTATGTCAAGTGGATTTATATTCAAGTAATTGGAAATTCCTTCACTTTTATGTCTAACTTTTTTCCCCCTTATTTTTTAAAGATCTTGGATGAACTAAAGGTGTTTTGGTGCCAAAAATAGACTTTTGTTTGGTAATCAAAAGGTCTTTTAATTTTCATTTTTTGTTTTGTTATCATTTTTTGAGGATATCAAATGTTGGGAGTTTTTTTTGCTTCCATCAATTCATTCTCTTTTGGGAATATGCAAAATATAATAAAAAATTATTGAAAGTAAACCTCTAATGATGGAGACATTGTGAAAGAGTTTTGGGGGATGCTTTTGTTATTGTTAGGAGGGGTATTCTTCTTTGAATTGAATACATAAGTAAATATTTAAGGTTAATGTATTAGATGTTGGGTAGAAATTATAATTTAATTATTTATATAATAGGGTTATGTTCATTTTGAAAATGAAAATATAATTAATATAGGGTATATGTTATTTCATGGTATTAGAAAAAATATGGAAAACATTATAACATATGTACTAAATGTTTTAAATATTAGTTGTTAATAGGTTCAATTAATAGATTATGAAATTTTAACTCAAGAGCTCTTGTATTTTTTTTCCATTTGTTTGTTAAATCTTGCATCTTTTACTTACTATAATAAAAACATTGTTTAATTGTTGATTATTCCCTTGACAAGCAAGTTTTTTCGACCTTGTTACAAGATGATAATTATACTTTGATTTGCATGCCTCCCTTTTTCATTTTCATTTTTCATTCATAATTTATATTTGGTATATTATTTAGCTTACTAAAAAATCGGTTATCAACTTCATTTTTTTGTGAATTATTTCACAAGGTGTAGGAGACAATGGTATTGGGTCACAAGGAATATCAACAACATAAACATGATGTAAAAATTATGAACACCATAATAAATGTGCCAACCATGTCATATATAATGGGCTAGGAATAATCAATTTATATTTTACCATGATCATGTAAGTGTTAAACATGTTATATTGCAAGATCATCGGACTTGTTGTCAAGTTAGGTTTCATATATTTTTTCTATTGTTCCATTTGTGTATCAATATTTAATTAAGGATTGAATTTTCATTGGACAATATTCATATTTCAAATTACCAATCGTATAGGCAATTGTTGTTGTCTAATCCCAAAATCTCATATTTTAAACATGTATTAGAAAATGCATTAACCACAAAATTTCTTGATCTTGCTTATAGTGAAAGCATAAACACACTATGGGTGACCCAAAATTGTTGTCACAAAATAATTATTCTATAATAATTTTTTTGGGTAATGTATGGACACCACATCTTAAATTATTTTTTATTCAATAACTGCAAAAAAACACAATTTTTTGTAAGAATTTTCAACCAAAATTTTAGACCCCTAAATGGTTCTAAATTCAATTAGTGTATATTAATATCATTCACCACCAAAAAAATCACAATTTTTTTTTAGTCACAACCCTAGTTTCAAGTATATTTGTATTTTTTCATATTATGTGAAATGCATTATTGTTTAAAATATATTCCATAAGTTCAAGTTTTTCAATGTTTATTTCATTTCTTTAAATAATTGATTAGCTTAAGTTTAAAACTAATAAAACATATTTAAAGCAAACAAGAGAAGCATGCTAATTTTTTTAAAAGGAAAAAATCATTACCATATGAAAAAGGAGGAAATTTTATAAGTGGGCATTTCAATTTTCTTTTTTAAAAACCAGGTTTCATGACTCACAAACATGAAACATTATGGACATTGAAAAAATGTGTGTTATATATTCTATATACCTTGATTTTATCTAATCCTCTTCATCTAACCATTGGATCAAAATAAATTTTAATTCAAAATGAACTTTGAGTTTCAAAATATTGTCATGCACATTCTAAAGTTTTTTGCTTGTGATTAAGATTGCAAAATAATGTCATAAATTTTTTAGCTTATTACATATTATGATACTGTTATACATCACCTTTTTTGGACAAAAGTGGGTCACTTGTAATTTGCTTTCACCCATGAAGCAAATTGTTGACAAGCACTAAAACAATTATTTTTACATGTTTTAGCTCATTATGTAAGTGATTCACCTTTAAAATTGCAATTTTTATTTCATTTCTAGTTCCAAGCTTACTAGAATAAAAAAATAAATGCACACAACATATTCAAATTGATGCAAATATAAGATTATAATGAAATATAAGGTGGTTGAAATATGTTCATATTAGAAAATTAGGAAATAATTCCTTCACATAATATGTCCCCCCCTCCCCCTCCAATGTTTGTTTGATGCAAAAAAATTATAATTTATACACTTTGTGTCCACCCTAAATGTTAATGTTAAGATTTGGTGTTTTATCCATAGTAACCATTTGACCAAAATATATCAAATTGACTTATGTTTAGGTAATTAAAAATTTTGAACCTTTAATTTTAAGTGTATGTATTTTATGGTGGACCATTTTAGATAAATACAACACTCCATACAAATCTATATCAATTTTCTAAAAACAATCCACATCAACATGGTTGTTACTTCCTAAATTTTTGTTATTGTAATATTTGACTAATAAATGTTCACTCACCTATGAAACCTCTTAAACTTAGGTCAAAACCTACATATCAAAAGATGTGAACATGTCATTTGTTATGGTAGATGTAACTTGGAAATCCTAAAATGAAAACCCATAAAGTCCAAATGAATGAAAGCCCAACTAGAAATTTTTTAAACATGTTCATTGTATATATATTTTTTGAGAAATTAAAAGAAAATCAATTTTTAAAAAAATGAGGTCCAATTTTGACTTTTTAAAATTCCATAATTATTATTTGGTTAATGTTTCAAAATGTATATATTTCCTGTTAGAATTTATTATTTCATTCATCAACACATACTTAATCACTATAAATCATTTAGAGTGGAATTCTATATGATTTAAAAATTTATTGACAATCAACTCAGTTGGCCAATCTGTATTTTTGAATTTCAAAAATCCACTACTAACAATAGATGGCTTATTTTCAAAAAATAGTTGTACAAATGTGTTCATAATCAAGTTGCTAATTTAAAATTAATTTTTATTGACAAATTCAAGATTATGTTATTCACCACAAACATCTAAAGACAATGCACCCTACAAAGACTAATTGTGATTCTAAAAGTGAACCACTTTAATTTGCATTCACCTTTTTACCATATGTTATTTGAAACATTTTAGATGAACCATTTGTAGATCATTTACAATAATCTATCTAACTAATCCAAGTTCAAACATGATCCTAAAAATAAAGCCCAATTGTGAAAATAATATTTTAAATTAATTTTTAATGACAAAAAATTCAAAATTCAATATTTCCCACAACTTAGGTCTAAAAAATACAAATCGCCTTCATTAACTCATACCTATCAGGGGACATAAAATAGTAATAAAAATTAACCCTAATTTCCCAAATATATTTATTTTTCATTTTATTTGAATTTTCTTTGAAAAAATGTTTTATTTTCAATAACTCTTATAATATTGTAGGTCTAAACATTATGTAATTTATTACAGCTTGGTGCACCCCTACTCATTGAAGATTTTCTAAGGGTACCAAAAGCATGGTGAATGGCATTGTGGTAAAGGAGATTTCATCACAACAAACAAAACAAACAAACAACTTTCCTTGATAAATATAGATTGTACATTTTTTACATGTGGTAAAGGACTCTTTAAAAAAAAAGTCTTGTGGCTTGTGAACAATGTTTTTTTTTTCATATTCCCATGTTGCCTAGTTGGCTACTTAGTTGGCCTATTGGGCAACAATTTGGTTCCATGAAATTAAGAGTTGGCAAAATGTTTGGTTATTTGCAAAATAAGGAAAAAAAATTTAAGCACTTGTATCTTTTTTTCTATTTTTAGGTTAATGAAATGACCTTAATTTCAATAGGTGTATGTGCAAAAATGAATAGATAATAGTTCTTTCATTAGTGATATTACAATTTTTTCTTCAATATATGGACAACTTGAATTTTTTTGACCCCAAATAACTATGTGAGGGAATCAAACCTTGATTAATTTGGTTTTGCACACTACAACACATTGTGGACTTACACATACAAGCAAAATTAGTAAACAATACAAACACAAACAAAGTTAATACTAAATAATTTCCACATTTTCCAAAAGTTAGGATTGAGGCCTTTTTGCAAATGTTAAGGCCAAATCTTCAACATTGAATTCTAAATATCGATTGTGGAATTGAATAGGGTTTAAGGCGAAGTGACCAAAATCATGGAAACACAACCACCATAAACTAAAATTGTCACCAAGACTTGAAAGTTCATCATCCCATGAATTACAACTTATAAAGGAGCAAGCTTAGTAAGATTTTAGAATTGAAATAAAATTACCAAAAAATTGCAACAAATGGAAAACCAAAAAAACATGTGGGAAAATGGTTACATACCTTTTACCAACTGGCCCAATCGCAAAATAAAAATGTTACCTCCCAATGTCAAAGAAAAACAAGTAAACATCAATTGCATATTGCTTACAGATAGCCTTCCACTCTTCAGTCGTGCAATCATAAGGAAAATTTTCAAGAGTATAAAACTTTTGAACAAACATCCAAATGATAACTTCCAAATGTATCGTTAACCTTTTTCTAAGTTTTCTTTTCATAATATTCAATGAACTAAAACACCATTCATCTTCCACATAGCCAAAAACTTGCACAATTACAATTTTAACCAACTTGATATACTTTGATATCTTTGCACAATAATTTGGGAGGTGGTCAATTGCCTTCACATGCCTATGAAGGGGTTTAAGGATTAAAGTTCAACCATTGCAACCTTGGAGTTGTTTTTCACTATCAAAACAAATAAATTGTTACATATCTAAAATAGTAAGGTCCAAAATTGGTGAAATCTAAACCTCCTTAAAGCCACATTTTTTTGGCACATAATAAACATCTTTGATCACATTTAGGTAGCCAAAAGGAAGTTTTAAGTTTTGGGCCCATCCAATAATGGGGATAGACCACCCCGAGTGCATTCATTAATTTATCAGAGGGAAAACAATTGTCAAATTCAACTATAGAGGCACATTTCAATTTCACATAAACATCTCAATTAATAATAAAAAATTCAAAAATGATATGGTCCTTGTATTTTGCCCAAATGTGTTGGTCCCCAATTCAAAAGCAATGTGGTCAATATTAATATTCAAATATGTTCCATTTCATGAAAATGGTATCATCCACACCCCATGAGATGGTATCATCAACAAATTCCACCAAACCATTGAAATGTTTGAAAACATTTCCTTGGAACCTAGATAATTGGTCACAATACATCTAAAATACATTTACCTTACAAAGGGAAACTATAGAAGTGAATAACACATGAAAACATCATGGAATTGGGGCAAATTTGATGAAGGAATGCACAGTATTCAACATAAGTAGTAGGTGGGCCAAATTAAACATGATTTGGACATCACATAGCTAATCCAAATTACTTGATGTCAAACCCACAATTGAATCAATTGGAATTTTCATCAACAAAGGGAGATTATTTTCAAGCACATGTTTTAATGGACGCAACATACTTATTCATCAGGTTTTTATGTTACAAGGCAAGTTAACAAATGTTGAATTCAACATTGCACCATCAAAACAAGATCACCCTATATTTCATTGTACAATGTAAAATGTACATACATGCAAACTCATTAAGGCATTAAGCTAGTAAGCACTAGCAATGAACATTGAAATACATTGCAACATTAAGGTTAGAGGCGGGAATGGTGAATGATTTCCACAAACTTGAAAATGATGGTAAGTGACTAGTTGCTAAAATGCATTACAACAAAAGGTGTCCTTGTACACCAAGTGATTTCATTGGATTTTGAGTGAATTCACTACTTGTAATGAACAAGACCTAGTGCTCATAGTGAATGGGACTGGTGGGGAAGTAATGAATTCACTAGTCTAGCGAACGAAACTAATGAACTACACCCATGTTTTGTAGTAGTGATGATTTTGAAATGATGACATGAACAAGTAGTCCAAGCAAGGGGGTCACTTTCAAAATGAACAGTTCGATGGTCATCATTTGTTGATTTTGTGATTAACCTAAGGTGTAAATGACAACATATACACAAAACAATGGTGGCCTTTGGTGCGAGGCATGGTTGCTTTGAATCCTTACAATGGTGAAATTTGAAAGCCTTTTGATAACATTATAACAATATAACATAAAAAAGAACCCTAACTTAGAATGTTCTTTTCATGGACCCCTTTTTCAAGTAAAAAATGGTAGTCCCCAAATTGTCATTTCTTCCGATACCAACAATAAAACCAAATTTATAGACCCCTTCAAAGGAACTCTAATAATATGCTAGTACCTTGGCCAATTCGACACTAATTATATTATTTTCAGAATTGTTGAAAATTTCAAAATTTATTTCTTCCAAATCAAAAAATATTCTGAAGGATAATAATGAATATTTTAAAAATTCCATTTGTTGAAATGAAAATTTCAAAATTAACTAATTATTCAACAAGCATGTGTTGAAATGGCCAAAGTACTATGATATACATTTTACAAGCATTCAAACAAATGCACAAATATGAATTTTTTTGTCAAATTGTTTTGAACAAGAAGTAGGTTCAACTTGAAACTTGAAAAAAACACTTTCATTCTTAACCATATTTGTAGTTACCTTTTAAAGAATGTGATAATCTAGCTAGCAATATCAAACCAACACATTGTCATACACCTTTCATTATTTAATTCCATCTAATCACAAATAACTATCAAAACAAAAATGAAACACCGTTTAAGGTAACATCATTTACATTGTTGATGTAATGGGAAAGTGAAAAAGGGTAAGGTGAGGAGCAACATGAAACACTTTATAAGAACCTCATGTGTTACAATAACACCATTATTTACCACGACACATTGCAAATAAATAACAACTATGGAGAATATAACCCATGGGTGCCCATTAAAATTGCCAAAGTGAACCAATAGCCACATGCACACCATCCATTTAGCTATTTACCAAGTAGAAAAAGAAAGGGAAAAAAAAAAAAATCTTTCTATTTTTTGGGCTACTTACTTGAAACCATGTATAAAAATTCGATGTTTAAAAAAATTTGAATTTTTGGCAATTCTTTTTTTCAACAAATCATTGCATTTGTGACAATATATTTTTCCAAAATTTCATAAAAGTGTGAAATTTCACCTTCAATAAGATTTTATGAAGGTGATTTTGTAGATTTTAGACATAAGGTGCAAGAGATGTTGAATTTTGAGTAATTTTGTCATTGAACATTCAATAAAAAACAATTAAATGAAAATTAAATTTCAGACTTAGATTCAATACCATTCAATACTAAATGAATGTGATTTTGCAATTTTTACACATAAGGTGCAAGAGATATTGAATTTTGAGTAATTTTGTCATTGAAGATTCAATAAAAATACAAATTTGAAATGAAAATTAAATTTGAGTCTTTGATTCAACACCATTCAATATTACAATACATGCTCAATGACAAATGCTATAGTGGTGTATCTATTAAGGGGGTGTTTTGTCTCCCAAACATGGTGCCCCTTGCCACACACTTGATATTATTGGAAAGCCCTTGATGAGTAGAGGTGCATTGAGATTGTTTTATAATGTTTAGACATACGATACAAGAGTTATTGAATATTGAATAATTTCATCAAAAAAAAAAAAACAAAATCAAAGTCAACAAAATTAGGGAAAACTAGGGTATGTTCTTAGTATCGTTGAAAAGCCCTTGATTTAGTGAGATTTTTTGAAGGTGATTTTGTAACTCTTAGACCCATGATGCAAGATATAATGAACTTTGAGAATCATTTGGAAAGAGAAATTAGTTTGGTAACAAGTTCACACTTGGACTAATGGCACATGCCACACTAAGTTATTATATTATAATAAAGGCAAGCTACTTGGAGACCTCTTTTTCCTTAACATTTTCATCTCTTTTTTTTTTTGTGGGTTTGAACTTTGGAACTTTGAACTCTTGGGTTGTGAGCCAAACAATTCTCCCCAAAAATTCCTTGGATTGAACTTTTTTTTTCAGTTTTGTACCCTTGAATTGAATAAAGGATGATAGATATGGCCTTTTAGGAATGTCTTCCATGGACTAATTAGCCCTAATCTTCATGTTTTCATAGAGGTGTGAATCATCATCTTATACTTTTTATTTTACTTTTTTGCTTTTACATTGCTATGAAATATAGCAATCAAAATTGAAATGAAGATAGGAAAATATGGTTTATACCAACAACCATTTTGGACCAATTTTACTTGTTTTTGGGGCTATTGATGAATTCGTCATTTGGTCCATGTAAATTCTTCAACTTCATACCTTATAGATTCATTACATCTATCCGGTATGAATCATCCAAAATTTGATGGGCAACTTTCCATCTAAATTTCAGGACCTTAATGAGCATACAAATGCATTCTGATTTTTTTTTAATTTAGTTTAATTTTAAAATTTTAATTCAAAAATATTTTATTTTATTTTATTTTTTCTGTGGTACCCAGTCGGAAAAAAATTAGAAAAATAAATGCTGGGCATTTCAAAAATACGGAACGATTGCTCTAGTGGGCAATCTAGTGAATTTTAATTTTTTTTGAAACACCCTGCCAACAAACAACAACAGAGGAAAAAATTATGCTCAGTAAGGTAAGGTAAGGTAAGGTAAGGTGCCCTCCGATTACACTAAACAAATTGGAGCACATCTTTGCCGGAAATAAATTAATTACTTGGAGTAAAATAAATGAGTGCCCTTGTTCCCCTTTGAATTGCATGTTCCCTTGTGCTTGCGTTCCCCCCCCTAAGGCCACCCATGCTAAAAAAAATAAATTAAAAAATAAAATAAAATCAGTAAATTAATTTTTTTACTCTGAGTAAAACAAGTCCGTGGTGCCCTTGTTCCCTTCTGCCTGCGTTCCCCTACGCCCACCGAAGCTAGAAGAAAAAGTACAGTAAAAAAAACCATCGGTAAAAAAACCATCGGTAAATAACACTCGATTACCCCGGCGTACAATAAGCGAGTGCTTTGTTCCCCTCTACCTACGCGCGTTCCCCTAAAGCGACCGGCTACACCCGGTTGCTGGTGCGGGAGGGAGCCCGGCCCGGGCGGGGGGTGCGGTCCGGGTGGCGTCCAGTTCGCTGGGGAAAAGGAGATGGAGACCCGGGGGCGGGGAAGACGGGGCCGACGACGACGACGACGACGACGACGGCCCACGCCATCATGTGGATGGATCTTCGTCTTCTTCTTCGTCTTCTTCTTCTTCTTCTTCTTCCTGCAAGTGCCTTGTGTAGATAAGAGCCGCTGGGAATGAGCGCAATCGTGGTTGCACTCGGAGTTGTTGGAAATCTTTGGAGTGCTCTCCGGTCTGCGCCTCCTCCTCATCCGGTGCGGTCGTTGAGCCAAGAAGAGACGAGAACGAGAACCAGCGGCGGCAGCAGCAGCCGTAGCTCTTCTGTTGTTGGAGAATCCATCCTTTCTGAATCCGATTCGGAAGAAGCTGTAGGAAAATTGCTGCGATTCCGGATCCTCCCCAGACGGATTCACTGGTGTGTCTGGACTCTCGACTACGCCCAGACCGAGGCGCTTGCACTAAAAAGGACCGGGCGGACGGGCCGGGGGGGTGCGGGAAGACGACGAGGATTGGATTGAAGACGCCGCCACCCCCCCCGCCATCAATCCATGAGCTGGTGGGCCGTTGCTGGGAAGAGGAATGGATCCCTCTTTCTGCTCCGGCGCTGCATCGTCATCGCCTTCTGAAGACGATGAATGGGGTCTCTTTCTCTCTTCTTCGGCCCTCTCTCTGTGTCTCTCTTTCTCTGTGTTTCCATCCCATCTTTTCCTTTCCTGCGACCCGATGAATTTTGGCTTATATATGTATGTGTGTGTTTGGCCCGAGGAAAGAGATTTGTTTTACGCTCGGGGGGGGAGGAGAAGTGGTACCATACGAGGATTCAATTTGGGGATTTGTTATTTGTTGCTGCTGTGATGATGTACTTTGATGACAACATCAGCTTAGTAGATTGCAGATGGTAAATAAATTGCATGCTTTCTTCATGTCATCATCTGACATGAACAAAGAATGCAAACATCATCTGACATGAAGAAAAGAATGCAATTTATTTATAGGTAAATAATGTCAGACCAGGGGATTTCAAGTGTTGTCTGATCATCTAACAAGTGAATGCAGAAAGAAAAAAAACCTTTTGATTTGCGTTCTTAGTCTTTTTCTCTCTGCTTCTTGGAGGGAGAATGGATGATGCTTGCCACACATCTTTCAAGAGTAATCAATCTGGTCTTTTTTGTTTTTCCTTATATAAGACCTGGAACTAATGACCCAAGGTTGGGTTTTTAATCTGTTGTTCTGTTTTCTATTTTTTTAATATAGATATCAATTTTCATCATATTGTTTATTTCTACAGAATGAATGTAGCTTGCAACACTTCTGTGACCATTTTATGAAACACTGAGAATCAGTAGCTTGGCACATGCTGATGATGATGATGATGCTGCTTGTCCCTTCCAAGGGGGGTTATTTGGTCTGAAATGCCTCCATGGTGGTCTCACCTTGGCAGTTGTGTTGAGCAGATTCTCTCACCTGTTTTGATACATAGTTCTTCTTGGTAAACTGATCAGATGCAGAAGGATTCGAGATACCAAGCCTTGAGGCAAACCGCCCTGTTGCACCAACTCAGAAAGAGCGGTCGGAGTCCAAGGAGTCCTTCAGGCCTGCATTTCAGAGAGTAAGAATTTATTTATGCTTCTACCTACCTCTATGTGAGAGAACTTTTAGTTCATTCTCTTTTGTATAGCCCATACATGTAAAATCTTGGTTATTTATTTATTTTTCAGGTTAGGGTTTTGGATCTTGTTTGTTTCAGAAACAATGGATATAATTTAATGTCATTCAATGAAAAGGTTAGCTGAGTGAGTGGCTTATTTTCTTGTCTACAAATGGGTTTGGTGCTTGGGATATATTCCAGACAGTGATCGGGAGTGAAAACATTTACTTGGGTCCGCATGGGGCACCCCCACAGCAAACCCGAGGCCAGGAGAGTGCTGTGACCACTGCCACATCTCGAAAGCAACGCTTAAAACAGAAGCTGAAGGATGCTGAAAAGAGAGTAGCAGTTACAGGCCGCGAGAACAAAGTGGAAGTCCTCCAAGATTTGATGGGAAGCAAGCATGAGAGTGTAATGGCACCAAGGAACTCAGAAGAGTGGCTTGACCCATACTGCCACGAATCACAATTTAAGCGTCCCTCAAACTAAGGATAAAATTTTCAGCAACACTACTAGATTGGGGTTGACATAAGAGTTTGCATATGATGTGGTGGTATTTGTGTGTGGCCTAGTGTTGGGTACTTTGTGCAAGAAAGGTACAGCCTCCTAGTATGCTGGTTTGTGATTCCACATGGGTGTTCTGAGAGTAGCCTGTAGGGGGGTGGTTTGTGGAAACAGAAGGTTATATGGCGGAATGAATGGACTGAAATGTTTGGGGGGGGGAGGGGGCTGGAAGATGGAGACTTGGCCACAAACTGCATTTTGGGTTATGGGTTTGGTTTGGCAGCAGCTATGTAATATGCCATGACTGCAATTTTGATGATAAAGAATGTCTTGCACTTTTTTTCTCCGAGGAAAAGGGTCTTATTGATTTGCTAAGTTGGTTACAACAACCCTGTCACTAATGTTTTGGATTTAGTCTTGTTGTAGACAGTAGTTTGTACATCAGCAAACAGTCTCTTGGAGTTTAACATCGTCTTGTTGTTTCTTCTTCTTCCTGCTTGTTTGATGCAGAGGTACCTATCCCTTCCATTTAAGGGTGATAGGGGAAGAAGCATGGTTGTTGTCTGGCACTTTGAATCCATGCATTCTGCAAATTTCAACGAGTTTCTTCAAATTTGTCATAATGTTAGGCTTATACAGTGGTTCTGAACTTCCAATATGCATCTCTCGTAAGACAAGTAAACTGGAGCAAAAAAATGCTCAGAACAACTCTACCATCAATTTTCTTCAAATTTGTCATAAGGTTAAGTGGTGCTGAGTATGCAAAAATATTTCTCACATCCAAGTTTTATTATTTACTTTTTCCTAACCCCACGCATAAAGAGAAAACTAGGACTGCAAATAGGTGGGAGACTGCTAATAGAAACCCGCCTGGAGCAATCAAACACTCTAGCCAATGGAGAGCAGGTGTTAGGCTTTGCTGTGCCATGTTACCAGCCTCAGCAAACTCTGCAAAATGCTGGGCCAAAACCATTTTGCTGAGCCAAACTGGCATGGTTTCGCATTTCTTCATCCCATTTATATTTTGCAGGGTCACACATACTGAACACTGGTGGAGTTGCTCTTCTGCACTTTGTTCTGCACTTCCAAAATGTGCCTCATGAGAAGACAAGGAAACTGGAGCAACATAATATAGAATGGTGAAGCCTGGACCTGTTATGTTGGGTAATGCACCAGGCGAGCCACCCAACATAAATGGGCAAGGGTGAGGCACATTACCATGATACTATTATGCTCTGGTTCAACAATTTTCAAAAACAAAAAAAATCCATGTTCAACAAACACATTTTGGTCACTATTACGAGTGTAGTGTATGATCATCACTGGAAGATTACGTCATATAATGTGATCAATAAAATGACATAATCTGCCACCCTAGACCTGACTCATGCAGAAAACTGATCCCTGTTTTTTGTCAGAGCAGATGGGAAAACATTGTCATGCTAATGTCAATACAACCCAGAAACAGAATAGTATGGAAACACCATTTTTGTTGGATTTCCTTAATGTACATATCAAACAAGAAGCTAAAATAAACTCAATTATATACCCTAAGTATCTTTACCATTCCAGCATCTTTTTGGGTGTTTTTAATTTTTAATTAATTTTTAAAAAATTCACTTTGGTAGTAAAAATAAAAATTTCTTGAAATTCCTACAGTTGAGGAGAGGGGGAGAAAAAAAGGAAAAAAAACCAAGTAAATTTGCACTACTTATGCACACCACACCACCAAGCTTTAGGGCAGGTAGTAACTAGTAATGTCAAACAAATTTCTACAACTTTTGGCATTTGCGACCAGTCAATTTAAAGAAAAATTGACGTTTATTGAAAATAATTTAATTATTACGGGAACGGTTAAAGTACACTACAGTATTCCAACGAAGCACATCTTACATGTTGGAATATGCCCCCATAATCATGCAGGAGTACGTGGACACAGTGGGACAATTGTCGACAAGCTCTGAGACATCATATGCGCATTTCTTAAGGCCCGTGTTTGGCAACATACAAAATGTTCATAAACACCCAGGATTAGTCATTTTGAAGATCCCATTTTGACAAAAAAATAAAATCTGACTATATTTTAAAAGATTCTTCATTTTCCTTTGTATCTTTTTTCTCTTTCAAAAAATATATATATTTTAAGAAAATTTTCACATTTCTAAAAGTAATGTAATTTGTGCTGAAGCTGCAAAGGCACTACAACATGCAGAGCTTAGTATAATTTTGAAAGAGCTAAAAATATAAAAGTTACTGCTTTTGATTGGCCAACCATCATGATTGACCCAAATGGGTAGTATTTAAATGGTTTCTCACTCTATACTCAGCATCTCCTTCATAACAATGCATTTAGGGTCTTAGCTACATTTGCCACATCCAAATTATGGGGTTTAATCCCGCACCCACAAACAACAAATATGGGATTGCATACACTTGGAGAGCGGGTAAACACCACACACATGGACCATCTTTGTGATCGGGGTTAAATCAATAACATTCAAACTGTGACCCATCATCACTATGGCCAGTGAATCAACAGCACTCATTTTAATTTACAAGTTCTCCTCAGGAACACAATAGTTTGTGCATTCATACCAGCCCAAATTCATTTTGTCAAGTCTCACACTAATTAATGGATGTTCGTCTTTCAAAATATGTGTATAGTTGGCACATATAACCTTCTGCCATTGAGATACTCTTATTGTCTAACTTTCCATGTTTATGGGTGGGAATGAGGAATGATTAACACTCTACGCTTGCTGGATGTGATAAACACTGATAGAGGCCCAAACAGAGGTGGGGTGTGGGTCTGGAGATGCCCTTATTAGAGCATCTAACATAGTGCTTAGTATGTGAGCCTGCAAAAATATTTCTTACCTCCAAGTTTAGTTATCTACTTTTTCCCAACCCCACACCCACTAAACTGAAACTTGGATGGCGAATAGGTGGGGAACTACCAAGCACGTGGACCAATTATGATTGGCCAATTAGAAACAGGGAGCACAGGAGCACCAGTCAGATCATATTTATTACAGTCTTATCTGGCAGTGTTGATGTTTACTATGCCTTTTTATCAGCCTCAGCAACCTGTGTAAAAATGGTGCGCCAAAACCATTTTGTTGAGCCAAATCAGCGTGCTTTGAATTTAATTTTCAGGGTCACATACTGGGCATAGGTGGAGATGCTCTTCGAGCATCTCCACCCCACACATGCAAACAACTCCTGTATTTTAGAATAGAATACTGTTTAATGATCACTGTCCCCACTCACAAACGTCATAAAAGTTCCTTTAAACACTCAAAGACCATTTATGTCTTTACATCTGGATGAGTAATAGGCACTCTCCAAATCCATAGCAGAAAAAATCTTTTAAAGGGGTTTAAATGAACACTGCAAAATTGACCATCAATACAGGAGAGAAGCAGGATTTGCGCTAACGTGCTACATACATTTAATGGAAAGGGATGTGTGCCGTGTGGGGTGGAGATGCTCTTAGAGTATCTCCAGCAGTGCTCAGTATTTCTCACAATCCAACTTTAGTTATTTATTTATTTGCAAATAAATAGCCTAAAAACTGAAACTGGAACAGCAAATAGCAAACCACCTGGACCAATCATTATAATGGGCCAATCAAAAACACAGAGCACCAATATTGGATCATATTTATTACACTCTTTTCTGCATGTTTGAAGTGTTGCTGTGCCCTTTACCGGCCACCCTAAATAGTGCACCATTAGGCAGATCCAAAACCATTTTCCTGAGCCAAATCAGCATATTTTGACTTTTTCTTCATCGAATTGTACTGTGCAGGATCACATACTGAGCACCTCTCGAGATCCTCTAAGAAAATGGATATGACCATTTTGACTGTAGTTTCCAACACACGGCGGGGAAGTATGATCCCCTCCCTGCAAATGCATTAGATTCTGCAGCTGACATTTCTAGCTCCCCCAGCTGGAGTTGAAAACTCACATCTGTACGGGTTAAGGTTGGCCATGTGCTGGACTGTAGTTCCTAATCCAGTTCCCCACCCCCTCCCAAAACGAATTGCAATGCTTTTCCATGCACACATTGTATTGTAAACAGATGTCCTTTCGCACTTCTTCATGTGCAGCCCAAGGAAAGAGTCTATGCTTGCCAAGGATTGCACTGTAAAGAGAAGTTCAGAGAGAATTCTCATTTCACGTCAGAGAATTCAGAAATAAACTGAAAAGTGAACCAATTGGCACTCTCTGACGTTTAGGGGGGGTAATGTGTTGCAAGGGAAGAAAGAATGCATGGGACCGCAGGTTCTGCACCCATGTGCACTGCTCTGTTCACAATGTGTGTCAAATGATTCATTGGAAAACATGGGTTTTCATTCAGCCACAAAAATCACCAAGATTCTATGCAAGTCAGACCACTATACACGATTACTACAAGTTCCAATAGGTAATGCTTGATCTTTGGGCTGTGAGATTTTTTAAAAAAATCTTGAACCGTGTGAATAATGTAATTTTTTTAATCAATTTTCAAGACAACCCATTATTGGGTTGTGGGTTGTTCTAGTAAGAATTGATTTCTCAGCCAAAGCACCTTACCAGAGGGGGCAGACAAGTCAAGTAAGTATCTGGTGGCTTAGCTCTTTGAAGGGACAATGAGTTTTTAAAAATTTTGGCAGCCTGAAATTCCCACTTCCCTAGGTGCTTGCCATCCAGTCTGAACATTGAATCTTATTACTGTACAACTCCACGGAGAATTGGTGTTGCCATCAATACAATTGAAGGGCTGTGGGATGTTCCAAATTTGTTCGGTTTGCCTATAATTTGTTTGGGTTTTCCATCCCATGCAAGTTGAAATTCAGTGTATCTTTTCAAATTTATGGGTAATTTGTAGGGAAATTTTCTCAATGTGAAGAGTAATATGTTGGAGCATGTGCTTCAATTCACATCCAACCAAATGCGGAAATGTAGGTCCTCGACGATGTCAAAACCCCAAAAAGACATTGTTTAACTCTTATTTAAACATTATTTTAGAGACACTCACGAAAGTAGCAGTTAGCTCTTTGGAATTCGTAGATGTTCAAAACATTCCTCAAATGGATAAACAAAGGAATAGGCATTTTGTAGAGGTTGAAGAGGCTTCTTTTTTTTTTGTTGTTGTTCTTGCCATGAGAGCTCTTATGCAGTTGTGACGTATTTGTGCAATGTCATATGCCTCAACTGGTTCAAAAAGTTCTTTGCTTTGCCTAGGGGCAAGGGCAAGATTATTTGTTTTTTTCCTAGTGGACCACCAAGAAGAGAAATTTCCAAACTGTTATGTCCATAATAAGACAAGTAGATCTTGATGAATCTTTTGATGGCATTCATTTAGGAAAAGTAAGGGTTACCCATTGGTCAAATTTATCCCCCTAGTGTCATCCCAAGCATGAGCAATTCAAGAACTTTTTTGTAATTGACTTGGTAGAAGGCTTGTCATGCTAAAGCTCCAGGGAAAGTAGCTGTTGTCCTAAGAATTTGGCCCTTGACCTTGTCTTTTGTTGTTGATGCTGGGAGAAAAGCTTTTCATGTGAAATATGTCAAAAAAGCACATAGAGTGAGTGTGTTGTCCTCTTGTCCCAAGCTCACAATTGGCATCTCATTATCTAGTGAATTTTAGCAAAGGGCTTGTCATATTGAAACACCACCTTGTGGTATTCTCCCTAACTATCACTTTATAAGTTGTTTTATAAACAAACATATGAGTTTCCAGTGTTGAATGGGTATTTGAAATGGCACCCAATACCTGGCGGTTATCAAGGTGGTTATAAAAAAAATTCAAATAACCAAGCAACACTGGTATTTCCACAGGTCAAGAATCTAACCCTCATAGGTCAGAAAATACCTGTGTTTAGACTTCTGACATTGGCAACTGAACCAACTTTCCTTGTGGGTTAAAAAAGATGCAGATTGTGAAATGACAATGCATCTTGGACCACTTAAGAAGGGGGATGTCTTAGCATAGGGGGAGCTAGGGAGTAGTCCCCCATGTGACACAGTTGATGTGAACTTGATTTCAATTTCATAAACATTACATGTAACATGGATATTGATCTGGTTCCATGAGAGTTGAGGTAGCTTTTGATGAGCATTAAAGTGCTTCTAAGTGGTCCAATCTAGTTCTTTGATTGCGCACATATCTGGTTGAATTCGTTGTGAATTAAGGTGGTGCATGTGCCATTACCTAATGTCAAATCATCATTCTTATGTAACATATGCCACAATAAACACTACATATCACACATTGTAATGGAAGAAGTCATCAAGTCTACCTCACACATGTGTCATGAGTCACAACTTTTTCTGTGAGAAAAAAGCACATTTTTCTTGTAGTGTAAATTTTATCATGGTGAAAACTTGCAATGATTGTAGGAGTGTTTGTCAATAGTCAGATTGGGTAAGCTATTTGGTCAGTCAAAGGTTTGAATTGCCCTTGGAACTTTGGATGAGTGGCATCGTAAAGGACTTCATTGTGCAAGTGCCCATAAGTTGTTTCAACCAAAATATAACCAAAAACACTGGACTTTTTTTCATGATAGCAAAATTTTGTGTTGTTGAAAACAAACATAAATCCATTTTCAAAAGTGGACGGTATTCTCTACACATGGCATTGGTAACATTCTCATTGAACTAAAAGCTAAAATCTATTTTTCATACTCACCGTGTTATATGACAATGTTTCAACTTTGGACCTTTTGCATGCCAAGCAGAATCCATAACCATATAGGACCAACTAGTGAGGTAGAGCATTCATTTTGATTTCCTTATTGAACTCGAGAATGCAACAAATTGATCAAGTAAGGAGACATTACTTAAACAATAAGACTATATGAATGTAATGTCCAAAACCAACAAAAGAAAAAGAGGACAGAAAAACACAAGTGGAAGTCACTTCAATATTCATAGTATGTAGTATCTAGTATTGTTGTGTTGAAAGTGAGGTGGTGATTCAATATCCCATATAAAACCTTGAAGTAAAACATGGATTTAGGTTTTAAAATATGGGGATGGATGAACCACCCATGAAATGTAGGAATGTCACCATATAGAACCCACTTTTGAAGAGTATTGAAATCTTCTTCTGATTATTTCATGGCCACAATGGCTTCCATGGTTGGAAATAAATGAGACTAAGGTGGAGAGGAGAACACAAGCGATGCATTTGTGCCACCAAAGCCAAATGAGTTTGTTAACACAGCCCTAATAGGCATAGGTCTGGGGCTAATGAGGGGAGAAAAGCGGTCATGAAAAATTGGATCAGGCTGTTGCACATTCAATGTCGGCGGTGCTACACCCTGCACCTTCTACAGTGTTAGTTTCCCAAACCCAACATGCCACCTGGTGTCCCACATGCAATCCCACATTGCACACTTGAGAAAGGAAAAGGACTGAATGACTTATAGCTTGCACCAGAGCAAAGAACTGTAGGTAGAGGAAATGTCAAGAGAGCAATGTGACAGACAACGTACATGATGAAGAGCTAAGATGGCAAAAATAGCCTCAACAGCACCTGCTGCTCCTAGCAAATGACCTGTTGCACCCTGCCAAACAAAAGAGATACATCTTCAGCATTCACTCTCCACATCTGACAGATATTTGCTGGCTCAAATGCACATCTTGAAGTGGGTATTTCAATTTTGGCTGAAACCTTAAACCCTACTACCAATCTAATGTAATTGCTGATTATGATCGAGACCAAACCTTAGTAGATGAGAAGGCTAAGCGACCACAGCTTGCATGTTCTTTGAACACAGCTTGTATTGCTCTGGCCTCTACAACATCACCTGAGGAGGCATGCAAGAGGTCAGTCATAAAAAGGAGCAGAGACTTCATAAAGCAGAGATTCAAGCTTCACAGGGGGACTAAACCCCACCATGCTCATCATAACATTCACCAGAGATAGGTTAATTGGCATAGGGCCAGAGACCTAGTGGTGTTGATGTAGCATGTGCATTGATATAGTCAATCTCCTCCGGTTGCAACCCAGCCTGCACAGCCCAAAACCCTCTTTTTCAGACTTGCATCCATACTCCAAGAGCTCAAGATACACAGATGCCACACACTGAACAAATTCAGAGAACGAGGAGCCTGGCAGGGACCTGTATCACAAATCACATTGAGCTGAACCCTAGGCATAGAAAACACAGTTCAACAAACCTGCTGTAGAGCACGTGTCATAGCAAGAATTGCACCCCGACCCTCACTTGATGGCTGTGTGATGTGGTATGCATCCCCTGTCCAGCCAATGACATCCATAATTTCTGTCCTTTGCCACACACCTCAAGGTTTGCAGCAAATCATAGACTGAGATTCAACAAAGATAATCTGGCTGAATTTAAAGAAAATTGCGAGTGGGGACAAACTTGCAGGTGAGTCTCACCTGACATGCCATAACCCCTCACTTCTGCATAGATTTTGGCTCCCCTTTCCATTGCATGTTCATACTCCTGCAAGACAGCATAACACTGGACCTGAAAGAGTAGCAAGCCTGCATAATACAGGATTTTTCTCAACAGAAGTTCAGTAACCAACTGTACATCTTAGGCGCACTTTACCAACTAGATCGATGATGATACCTACTGGATACAATCTCATAAGTAAAATGTTTATCAAAATTAGCAACATCTCACCTCTAATACAATAACCCCTGCACCCTCTCCCATTCTGCATCCAATAAAAGAAGGTCAAAATACAGCACATAAAACACCACCATCGCCCTCTCTGAAACACATTGAGGTGCTCAAATGCTCAAACTGCTAGGGATGCATAAGGAAAAAATACATACACAAAGCCATCTCGATCCTTATCAAATGGTCTGGATGATCTTTCGGGATCATTGTTGAACTTTGTGCTCAATGCCCTAGCCCTGCCAAAACACAGAAGCAGGCATCGCTGTGTAAGTGTGTATTCTCAAATTTTGACCTTACTCTGTTGTGCTACAGGATGAATGAATCAATGAAAGGCCTGAAAGGAAGCCTTGACCCAAAACTCTTCACATGTCTCAAGATGGAAGTCCAATCGAACTAGGGAAACAAGAAGAAAAATCAACCTGCAGAATCCTGCGATGGACAGGGTATCAATGCTTGCTTCTGTGCCTCCTGCCACCATAACATCTGCATCTCCAAACCGTATCATACGTGCTGCATCCCCTACTGAGTGTGCTCCACTTGCACATGCTGTTACTGCAGCATGGTTTGGACCCTGTGTTCAAAACTATTTTATTATGCAGCCACCAAATCAACCACCCAGATTGGAAACCTGCCCCCCAGCACGCACCGTATCCTTATGTCACCCCATAGCATCCAGTCATGACAGAGAAAGTGTAAGGGAATCCAACCTTGAAGCCATAGCGGATGCTCACATGCCCAGCAGCCATGTTGATAAGAATGCGCGGGATAAAGAAGGGGCTTAACCGCCGGAGACGCTATCACAAATCTCACCACCCAAAAGAGCAGATCAGAATAGGACTCACTTCTCAATCTTCCCTCCCTGACACCCAATGTACTCACAGAAGTGCTGACCTGCTCTCTAACCAACTGTGCAGCTTCAAGCATATCATTAATGCAGCCAATTCCCCCGCCAATTGCTACACCCTGTCAACACAATCCACCTACTGCTCATCATTCCAAATGTTCACTGACAGCTACAATACAACAGGATTAAAGGTTTGTCAGGAGTAGAAAGGAATGAATGATTGTTGATTTCTTACATATCCAAAATAAGAGATATGCATTAGTCCAAAGTCAACACACAGTAGCTAGATCCTCAACTTCTTAACCATGCTTGTGTGTCACAATGCAATACTGGCACAAGATCAGCACAGTAGGCAGTGAAAGAAACATAGCATGCGTGAACAGGAAGTTTAAAGCTCGCCAGAGCCATAATTCAGAACAAGTAGAAAATATGATACAAACTGGGGAACTCAAAGCTCATGCCTCCAGTAAGAGAAGCAAGTACCGTATGTTCAAGTCCTGAGGGTTCTTGTGGATGCCAATTTGCATCCGTCAGTGCTTCCTCAGCAGCACAAAGTGCATATGTAATAAAGTATGGAGCCACCAGATTCTGCAATGACATCAGCGTTTTGTTGAGTACCCCCAAGAGAGCAACACCTGTATCCTGTTACATTCACAAAGCAGATGACAAAGCTCAAAGATGGAGCTCTAAAAGATCCAAATGCAGACCTGCCACTGGGAATCATCAAAGGCACCAGGGGAAGTCCCATGCAACACAGGCGCTGCAACTTGTGAGGGCAGCATTTGTAGCAGTTTATCATCTGTCAATTTCAGATCTTGGACAGTCAATGCCCGCACTCCAGTCTTGCCTGCAAGCAGTTGATCCCAGCTTGTTTGCACACCTGTTCCTAGTGGTGTCACCAATCCCAAACCTGCCACAATCCCAACTCCCCCACTCCCTTCATGTCTCACATTTCCCACCTCAAAATGCACAGCTCCAAAGATGGAACCCCCCACTGCAGCAGCATATCTTCTGATTTAGGGTTTAGGGTTTAAGTTGTGTGCAAAATCCATGAGAAATGTTCTCCAAGCTCAAGATTGCTGCAGAGACAACGAGAGATTATTCCCTTCATGTCTTGTATTCCCCACCTAAAAATGCACAGCCCCAAAGGTGCAACTTCCGACTCCAGCAGTGCATCTTCTGATTTAGGGTTTAGGACTTAAGTTGTATGCATGGACAAAATCCATGAGAAATGTTCTCTGAGCTCAAGATTGCTGCAGAGAGGATGAGAGATGACTCCCTTCATGTCTCATATTACCCACCTCAAAATGCACAGCTCCAAAGGTGCAACCCACCACCCCGCCAGTGCGTCTTCTGATCTAGGGTTTAGGGTTTTTAAGTGTTGTTTGTATGGACAAAATCCATGAGAAATGATCTCCAATCTCAAGATTGCTGCAGAGACGACGAGAGATTACACTCCCTTCATGTCTCGTATTCCCCACCCCAAAATGCACAGCTCCAAAGGTGCACCCCCCCCTCCCCCATCCCAGAAGTGCATCTTCTGGTTTAGGGTATAGGGTTTAAGTTGTGTGTGTGGGGACAAAATCCATGACAAATGATCTCAAAACTCAAGATTGCTGCAGAGACAACGAGAGATTGTTACCTACCTGTGACAACAACTCGTCGCTGCGGCTGCACAGGAGGAGGTCTGAAGCCGCCACCCGAACTGCTGCTACTGTAAGCTGAAGTGATGAACTTGTGCACCATCTTGACAACACCCAAATTCTGTTTCCGCGTCCTCATCATCACCATCTTCATTGGAAATTCGTTTTAGAAAACAATTTTCCCTCAACAACAACAATAACAACTCCACGGCCAGATGAATGCTACGGATCATATTACCCAAAAGCACCACCTTACCAGTTGCACATTATTATTGAGATCAAACTTCTTGAAGATTTAAACAAATGATTTCTTCTTACATACAAATCTTCTGCTCCCAACAATCTTCTGCAATTTCTGGACACAGGGTGTCTTTCAAAATTGTCCAAGCAAAGTGGGATTGCTGCCACTGAAAGCAGAGTTCAGAAGGTCAATCTTTTCAAAGGAGCTTGATGGGGGAGGAAATCTGTTGTGGTCACACAAGCCTTAAGTCCATAGTAGTTCAGAGATCTCTCTCAAGCTCAAGAGAGTACATCTTCCTCATCAATTTGAGATCTGGATTGTGAAGACCGATTGTTATCACATTTGTGAAAATTGTCATGTTTGAGAAACTGGTTTGATTTTTTAAAATTAATCTAATACTTTCATCAATTCTCATAATCCTTAAGAAAATAATAATAATTAAAACTTGGTTATTTCAGTTGTTGGGAAGAATCAAAACCAACAATTTTCATAAAAACAAAGAAAATCACCCAACATTGGACATGACAAACATGTGATTATAAGATAAGGGGAAATTATTTTTTGTGTGTCACAATATAAAATTTTGTTGAATGTTATGCATTAACATGCCATGAAATCATCATTATGTCAAATTACAACATATATTCTTCAAATATATAATAATGAACTTTTAAAATTGAAAAATATGAACAAATATTTTTTGTGTGGTTTTATATAAATACCTTTTTTTTATAGATATTTTATATAAGGGCTCAATATATGATATATTGAAAGAAAATAATATAAATGCAAAAATATTGTTAAAAACAACTTAACCCAAAAAAAAATTATGGATTTTTTAATGTTTTAAAACGGATTCAAATATTTTCAAAAGTTCATATCATAATCATTTATTGATGAAATTAATTTTTTTCTCTTTTAACATGTATGTTAAAAAGTCATATAGTTATGCGATTATTTACATAATCTTTATTAGCTCATTAACCATATTTAATCTCCCATTTAAACAATGATATAATAATAAACTATAATTTTCAAAAGGATTTTTTATGGACTTTTTATCCGTTGAAATTGGTCCACCTTATCTTTCAATCACCAAGACTTAAAGTTTTCAAGTTCTCAAACTTGAGATTAGACTAACAAACTTGAAACTTTCAAATTGGAGACCCCATACCCTAAAATTGAACATGTCAAACATAAAATCCTACAAATTAAACACCCCCATTACTACAATTGAACATGGAAAACCTAAAACCCATCAAATTGAACATCCCAAACCTTCAAATTGGACATGATAAACCTAGAATCCCACAAATTGGACACTCTAGACCTTGAAATTTAGACATGGCATACTTATAATCTTCAAATTGGACACCCTAGACCTTGGATTTGGACATGGTAGACTTTCAGCATTTAATTTGGACACCCTAAACCTTGAAATTAGACATGATAAACCTAGAATTGTTCAAATTAAATATCATATGCCTTCAAATTCCACATGACAAACCTATAATCAATTTCTAATGGGAAAACATATGACTTTATGGACAACATATGACAACCCATTCATGTTTGAATATCATCAAGATTCTTCATGAACATGCCCATTTCATCATTGGAATGTTGCAAAAAGCAAAAGCACATGGAAAATTTTCCAAACCTTCATATGGTCCTTTGCACTATTACACCCATAAACAACAATCAATTAGAAAAAAAAAACTTGGTAGAATTAAAAGACAATGAAACCAAAACAACCAAGAAAACCTTCAAAATAAATTTAAATCTTTTTCAAAAAACCCTTTGTCTTCCATGAACATCTTATTCTATTTAATCATAATATTTTGAGATGTTAGAAAATCACTCAAGTTTTTAGGGTTCAAATCACACCCAACATTAACATCAACAAGTCATTTTTCTTATGATGAACATCAAGGGATCCAAATTCTTAATCTCCAACCTAGATTGTCATAAATTTATAATAATACCAGCCACATTAAAACTTTTGATATTAATTCATAAACCCACAATGCCAAATATTTAATGAACCAATAATAACACATGCGAAAATGGCATAGCATGTTGCGACCACCAAACCAAAGGGATTTCAATTTTTGTCGTATGCATAAAATACTACCAAAACAACTATAACTCATTCCTCATGGCTAATATAATTGCATCATGACTACACACAATTTGGCCAAAGGACATATCATCATCGTCAATTAGTGTTATGTCCACTGTTGTTTTAACATGATTTAAGTGCAAGTAGACTTGCTACAAAAAATCACACGTACCATTTTTAACATCATATTCAACAATCATTTTAGTAGCCTAAACATCACCCACAAAGTCCCAAATAATTTTCATGTTTTCAAAACAAAGGTCCAACATGATTATCAACATGTTGTGTACCTTGATCTCATGGTAAACCATAGAAAATGCTAAGAATGGAGTCAAAATATGGACAACTTGTGCCACCATTCAAAGTTTGGATTGTTGTAATTTTGAATCAAAATCACCAAGAATTAATGGTTGATTCAAAACCTAAATCCTAACCACATTAGCTTTCATGGTAATGCATAATGAGGAAGTTTAAAAAATGCATTCAATAACAATCAATAACCTTAACTTTGATTCAAAACACATAGCTTGTTAACAAGGAACAATGTGTCAATAATGGCTTGAACAATAGCCAAAGTTTGGCACATCAACACTCTAGAAGACAACTGTAAAACTTGTTAACATCCATAACATATGAAAATTGCATTTTGATTATTCAAAAGTTTCCTTGAAAAAAGATGATGTGTGACACAAATTGTGTTTTCACATAAGTTTTGAACATTTTAATTGATAAACCTACAATAACACAAGACTTTTTCCACTTTTGCCTTCCCATCCCAAATTTTTTTGTCCATGTTATAATCTTTTACAATGAAGTTTGAGCATTTTTCAAGCTCACCTTCACAAAGCCATGACAAACTTTGGCATCATCAGTGGCATATTGACATGCCTTTGACATAACATGACCAAAACAAGACCTTGCAAATGGGCATGACAATTGAAGTGGTGAACAAAAAACAATGGTTGTTAATGCAATGGTTCACATAAACAAATTAAAGCATTCATCTTTTACATATGCAACTATCTTGTTAAGCAAACCAAATGAATCAAGCAAAATCTTTACCTAATCACCATGGCTACACTTGTTATATTATGCACTTAAAATACCCCAACAATCACACATGTGGGCTCCCATGAGTTGTTGATGTTTAGTTAACAACCATGGCAAAAGTGTCATATCCAACCCAAGACATCCAAAAAAGTTGTGCATGTAATACATGATGCAAAAGAAGGTATACATATCTCTCCTTAATTTTGTTCACAACATTTGAAAACACTTCATTTAAAAGCTATCATTGAAAAGGAAATTGAACATGCCCACAATGATGTAGAACAAGATGCTTTAACCATGGATTTTCAATAGAAGACAAAAAATTGATATCTTTTTCAATATACAACATTAATCCTTTTAAAATTTTGTTGGGTAGGATCAAATTTGTGATAAGGGCATTGTCTACCAAAGTTTTTTGTGATTTGAAATGGTTGCATTATTTTTCTTCTTTTTTGCAAAATGTTTGTTTATTATAAACTTTTGTCATCTTTTGCATAAAAAATAACCCCCACTTGCTATATTCCCCTAAATGTCCATTAAAACATGTTTTTTCAACAAACTTGTGGGGTCCATTCACATTTGGGGTACCAAAAAAAGAAAAAAAAACTTAAGGACTTTTTAAAACTACCTTTTACAAATAACATTTACATGAAACGAACTTAAGTGAGAAAAAATGAATAGTCCAATATAAGATAATTAATATGTTAATGGTGATTTTTCATATTCATACATAATTATGTATGAATATTTTGGTTTAGCCAGAAACGCAAAAAATCCCATACAATCCCAAAATGAGTTTCAATGGATAACCAAACATATGTTTTGGCAAAATTATTCCCTACACATGCGACTTGCATTTCAAGTTAGACATTTTGAACCCATTGAGATAATTGTTTATCAAATGGTTTAAAAAATGAATTATTTGGCTTGTAACCCTTTCTTTCAAAATTTCAAGATTTTGAAATTTTTGTATGATTTGGTTTTTCATCCAATGAACATGTATTTTCATAGAAAGGGGCATGTTTTTGTTGTACAAAAATATTGAAATCAGTTATATAACTTTATGCATTCTTTTTTATTATTTTTATAAAAAAAATATTTCAAACATTTGATTATTTTAGTTTACGAAACTCAAAATGACATTTACAAAATATCCAAATTATTTAAGAATATTTTAAATAATTTTTTAAAATGTTAGTTTATATATTGGCATACAACAATCCATTACAATTATAATAATGTAAGATTAAAAAAAATTCAAAGTTATCATTTGCAGTCGTTTTTCAATTAGACATTCCTTTTTTGGTACCCCAATCGTGAATGGACCATGTGCCATGTTTTTTGTTGTAATTTAAAAACCTTTTGTTCTTCCCTTGTGTAAACAACCTATTAACTTACAATGAGCCAAAATGAAACATGAAGCATTTGTGGATTGCAAGCATTGATTATTAAAGTATAATCATGAAAAACAAATAACACCCAATAATCAAAAATGTAATGCCAAGATTGCCAAATGTCACAATGGGTTAGGAGTTGTGGATTAAGAAGTGCCCAAGATGCTTCCATGTTACTATTGGATGTTTCTTAATATCCAATTGGTATATTATTGTGAAATAAAAATTAGTTGCAATTTTCATTTGGCATTGCCTCTATTGAAATATTTACACTTGTTGATGTTATCTTTGAACAACTTTTTTTTCAAACTTACAAAGATACGTAATAAAGTTGCACTATAAAATAATTGCTTCAACATTCACATCAAAACCATACATAATATAATTGCACCCAAAAAACATGAAACCATCCAAAATTGGAATTTACATAAAAATTGGACACCCACACACATAAATTTTGTGTTACTTAATATGTTTAAACATTATTATTGAGAAACTAGGAAAATTTGTAAAAAAATCAAATTTCAAAAATGAATTCCTAGACATATTAATAGGAACTTTAACTAGTCTTTCAAACTACATTCAATTACGGAGGGAAGGGAGACAACTTCCATGAAAAAGAATGTGGTTGTATCAAATTATTTGAGTTGCTTGTCATAAGAAAATGAACATGGTGGGAAGAACGATAATTTCCCATAAAAAGTTTAATTGTGACTTGGAGATATTTTTAAACACCATTATTTGTCCATCAAGTGCATCTTTGCTTGTAAAATTTGAAAGAACATGGTCACAAATTGTAGGCTCCTCATGGATAGTTATGTTATTGCTAACATTATTATATATATAGTGATGCCAAATATGACCATGTCGCATTTAAAACCAAGGTTTTAAAGACTTGCCTTCACATTACAAAAATAAATCTTGATTGTAATCAAAATAAAATGGTGGATTTAAAATTTACTTCACCCAATATGTCTCCATCAAGTAATAACTAAAGCAAAATTTGACAATACCCCATGTTGTTGATGAACATAAATATAATGACTAGAAAGACACAAAGGTTCCATGTGTTTTTCTTCTTACTCTTTATATCACAATTGAATTTACCATTTGCATAAAACTAAGCAAGAAATACATCTTTATGTCACATTTTAAGTAAAGTTTTATCCAACAATATCTTAATCCTATACATTTTTTGGCTTACTAATATATAATGAACAAGTTTTGTACATTTTTCATTATTTGTGCATGTATTGCTTGAGAAAATGATCTAGTATGATTTGTCTCTATGAAGTAAATTGACACAAATGATTAGTTTTCTCAACTAACCTCTTATGGAACATTGAATACAATCAAGAATTATAATTCATATTAATTTGTCATCTAATGTGAACATTTTCCACATGGGTTATTTACCTAAAGAATCCATAGAAAAATTTGATGGGCTAAGGAAGAACTAAAAGGACTATCACAATGTTCACAAAACTAATACATGGATTGGACATTCATCACTTCTATGGGAAATATGAAATTATCTTGACCATTGAAATCACATGTTGAAACTAACTTGATCTTGATTTCCATGGCATTTTCATCAAAGATGGAAATTCAACATGGTATAATTTTTCAAATCAAACATTTTGTATATCTTGTCACAACACTTGCCTACCACATTTTAGTCCAAGGAAGATGCCATGAGATCTTCACAAACATAACAATAACCCTTATTGATTTTTAACAATGGCAAATCTCCACTTGAACAAAATGACACAAATGACCCAAAACACACAAAATGAAAATATGAACAATATTAGTCTTAAGCAATCTTATGTAAAATTGACTAAACATTCTAATTGTTGACAAGAATTATGCCCACATTTAGTTTTCAATTATTATTCACCTAACACATGTGAACACTTTTCCATTCACATCATCAAACTCAACAAAACCAAGTCATTTGAATGTTTTAAACTCAAACAAGGGGAAATTAACATTAGGTTTGCTTTTTTGAATGTACCTAAAGAAGAAAATTTCATGTCAATATGACTTTAACCCACCTCTCATCTCAAGACATCACACACAATATATCAATGTCAACACAATGTAAAAAAGTTACATTTACACACATGCTTCAATATCTTGGAACTTTCATTAGCTCGGGGTAAGAGGAGAGCATAAGAGAATTTGAACTAGATGTTATGAATGTAAATGAAAATAATATACAATAGGAAACATATTCAATATGAGTGGTTATGCACTTTAAAAAACTAAAGTTGTTAGAAGCATATATTGATACAATGATCAAGGAATCATTGTTCTTGTTGTATAACAAATTGTGAACCGCTTCCTTTGCATTGATGTTGAGGAAACATATTATTTTGTTTGTATATTCAAACCCAACTTGTCAACCCCTAAAGCAACCAACAACAATCTGCCCATAAAATAGATGATGAAACAAGTGTGGATAAGTTTTGCACCTTGGTTGAAAATAATACAAATATCAAAATGCATGAGAACAAACACAATTTTTTTAGTAGCCCCAATTTCCACAATCCAAGATTGCTTATTAAGAAATGGTGACTTTAAAAAAGTGGTGGGTTTTAGGGTTGTGTGTGTCAAACTCTTTTTTACAAGAGTAGCATTTGAAAAACAAAAAATGTTATACATGAATTGACATACATACTACAAATATATATCCATATTCTCCAATGACAACAAAGACATGTCAAACAAACAAATATCATAACATCATCCAAACAATGAATGGTGGACCAACCAAAAAGACGTACAAGATTGATGTGTCGATTGAAAATTCAATATTTGTTGTTTCAAAATATTTTGATTTTTCCACCCACACTTTGAGCAAAATGGGCTCATAGAACTATGGACAACAATACACCTAATGGCTTCTTAATCAACAAGGGCCAAATTGCATACACACATAATCTTTGTTGTTCCAAGATGCTTTGATTGTTTTACCCACACCTTGAGCAAAATGGGCTCATAAAACGATGGACAACAAAACACCTAGTGGCTTTTTAATTAGAACTAAGTTGCACATGTGCCACCCCCCCCCCCCCCCCCCCCCCACAACCACCACCAACACACAAAACACAACAACCAAAACAAAAAACAAAACCAAAAAACAAAATAAAAAAAGAAAAAAAAAAA
>Ga0116231_10002458_pt1 | contig 38738 bp, 34 predicted proteins | sample S1TSphgellanicum_2_FD_89695 | JGI IMG/M metagenome (GOLD analysis project Ga0116231, IMG submission 89695) | Host-associated microbial communities from peat moss isolated from Minnesota, USA - S1T2_Fd - Sphagnum magellanicum MG | ecosystem: Host-associated > Plants > Peat moss > Unclassified...
GTCTTGCCGTCGTGACTGTCCGCCGGGAACGCGAAGTGCTCGACCAATTGCGCGACCTTATGCCCAAGCATCGGGATCTCGCGCGGATTCGTATTGTAAGCCGCGGAGGTCCAGAGCCCGAGGAAGCGCCGCTCGCCGATCAGTTTGCCCTTGTCCCGACCCGTTCTCGCGAACTGCTTGACGCCGACATAATCGAGAAAGCCGGACCGGTGCACCGTCGAAGTCAGGTTTGCCTTCGTGACCAGCACGAGTTCGGGCGAGCGGCTCTGGCGCCGGATGTCGCTCGGCAAAATCCTGGCCGTGCTCTCGGGTTGCGGATGGCCGTCGCGCAAGATGCCAAGACCGGTCCCCGGAACCGCAACGAGGGTCTCCCGGCCGGGGCGCCCGCGCAACCGATAGTCGCAGACGCCGAGAAACATAAAGTGACGGTTTGCCATCCACGCGAGCAGGGCGCGCGCTTCACTGACGTCGCGTGGATTCCTGCGCGCATCGCCCTCGACGAGGGCATCGGCGGTTTCGAGCACGGCTGCCTGCATCTTGGCCCAATCTCCGTAGGCCGCCCGCACGTCTTTGAGATTGCGTTCGATTTCGGCGCCCAGCGAACGCATCTCGTCCTGGTCGACGATGCGGTCGATGTCGATGTGTTGGAAAGATTCCAAGCCGCGTCCGCGCTCGTTGCCGCCGTCCTCACGTTTGCGCAGGTCCACCAGAACGCCTGCGCGGTCCCGCTTCACGGAGAACACCGGATGTGCCAAGAAATGCACGGCGAGACCGCGTCGCACGATGGCAAGACTGATCGAATCGACGAGGAACGGCATGTCGTCGTTGACTATTTCGACGACCGTATGCGGCGAGGTGAAGCCGTTCTCACGCAGCGTCGGATTGAAAACACGGACCAGCGTGCGGCCTCGCGCGCGCTTGTGCGCAAACGCCAAATGGGACCAGGCGATCGCCGCCAATGCCGCCTCGTCGTATTGTGCGAGGTCTTCGGATTGGGCGGTCGCGTAGTAGCTGCGCAAATAGCGCGTGCGCTCCACGGGTGTCATCGACTTGGGTGGCCGGAACGGCATAGAAACTCCCCTCAAGGTGGCTGTCGGGCTCTTGTCAGGCTGGCCCTGGGATCATTTTGGACAAATACTGTTGCGATCGCATTTCGATCAAGCGACTCGCCGCTCTCTCAAATTCGAAACGCAGTCGCTCGCCGCGATACAGCAGCGAGGGTTCGGCCGCCGCGGAGAGCAGTACGGCCGAGCCGCGATCATAAAGCGCATCGATCAACATGAGAAAGCGGCGTGCAGCGTCGTCGTTCGCGGGACCAAATACGGGTACATTGGAGATGAATAGAGTCCGATAGCGTTGCGCGAGTTCCAAATAGTCGGCAGCGCTGCGTGCCGTCTCGCAGACGTCTTGAAAATCGAACCAGATCGCGGCGTGACCGATACCCTTTGCCTGGATGGGACGACCCTGGATCGTCACGGTTTGCGCGCGCGGTGTGCTGCCGCTCAGGTTCTGAAATGCGCTGCGGAATTCGACCTCGCTGCCGGGAACGGTCGAATCCCAATAGCTCGGCGCGCGCGCGAGTTGCCTCAGGCGGTAGTCCTCGTCTCCCGCGAGATGCAGGATCTCGAGGTGCTCCTGCAGAAGCGCGATCGCGGGCAGGAAGCGGTCGCGCTGCAGCCCGTCCCGGTAGAGGTCCTGCGGCGGCCGGTTCGAGGTTGCAACGAGGGTCACGCCGCGACGAAACAGTCCGCTCAATAGGCCGGCGAGCAGCATGGCGTCGGTAATGTCGGTGACCATGAACTCATCCAGGCAGATCACGCGCGTGCGCAGCGCAAGGCGTTCCGCGACGGCGTCCAGCGGCTCCTCGCGCGGCGCCATTGCGCGCAATTCCGCGTGAATGGTCTGCATGAAACTGTAGAAATGCGCGCGCTCGCGTTCGGCGAAGTGTAGCGAGTCGTAAAACAAGTCCATCAAGGAAGTCTTGCCGCGGCCGACGCCGCCCCAGAGGTACAGCCCGCGCGCCGGTGCGACCGATTTGCTTTTCTGAAACCAGGAACGCCGACCGCGATCGTTGAGCGATTCCGCCAATCGATCGAGACGGCGGCCGGCGTCCTGCTGGGAGGCATCGAATGCGAATCGCTCCGCGGCAATCTCGCGCGCGAGACGCGCGGTCACGGTTTCAGAGATTTTGATAATTCGGTCCCGAACCACCTTCAGGGGTCACCCAGGTGATTTGCTCTGCGTACGGTTCCTTGATGTCGCAGGCCTTGCAGTGCACGCAATTGGAGGAGTTGATCTGGAGTTTCTTGCCGCCCGCACCGTCGTCCACCATTTCGTAAACATTGGCCGGGCAGAAGTTCGTGCAGGGATTGCCGAATTCCTTGGCGCAACGGCCCGAGCAAATCGAGGTATCCGCGACGCGTAAATGCACGGGCTGGTTCTCCTCGTGCGTGGTCGCAGCGAAGAAGACCGAGGCCAAGCGGTCGCGCGGGGGCAGTTCACGTTCTCCCCAGTCGCGATCGGGTGATACGTAGGAATCCAGGGTTCGCAGCGCGGAGTGATCAGCATGATTGGCGAGCGTCCAGGGCGCCTTGCCGAGCGTTGCAGTCTCGAACGCCGCATTGGCGAGCCCAAACCAGAGTCCGCGGCGAAACCCGGGACGAATGTTGCGCACCTTGTGCAATTCGCGGCCGCCCGCGGAATCGCGCCAACGGCGATCGAACCCGCTGCTGGTACCGGTCTCGGCGTAGTGCTCTGCGGCCGTGATCCCAGATCGGATCGCTTGATGAATGCCCTTGATTTTCGGTGTGTTGAGCGTGCCGCCCGCGTCCCCGGCCAAAATCGCGCCCGGCATTTCCAGGCAAGGCATCGATTGATAACCGCCTTCGATCACGGTGCGTGCGCCGCCCGCGAGGATCTCGCCGCCCTGCAGCAAACTCTTGATCGAGGGGTGATGTTTGAATTGTTGGAAGGCCTCGAACGGCTTGAGGCGCGGGTCTTCGTAGTCGAGTCCGATCACAAAGCCGACGTACACCCGGTCGTCGTTCAAATGATAGAGAAAGCTGCCGCCATAGGTGTTTGCGTCGAGCGGCCAACCGACGCTGTGCTGAATCAGGCCGGGCTCGGTGCGACCCGACGGCAGCTGCCATAATTCTTTGAAGCCGAGGCCGTAGGTCTGGGGTGATTTGCCTGCGTCCAGTCCAAAACGGCGGATCAGCTGCTTCGAGACACTGCCTCGGCAGCCCTCTGCAAAAATCGTGAGTCTTGCGTGAATTTCGGGTCCCAGCGCAAAATTCGGGCCGCGCTCGCCATTCTTTTCGACCCCCATGTCACCGATCCGAACGCCTTTGACGGCGCCGTCGGCAGCGAACAAGGCCTCGGCGCCGGCGAAACCCGGAAACACGTCGACGCCCAAACCCTCGGCCGCCTGAGCCAAGAGCGGAGTCAATTGCCCTAAAGAAAGAATCACGTTGCCGTGATTGGCCATTTGCGGCGGGGTCGGCAATTTATAGCGTTTACGGCGGGTCAGATAAGAGAATTCGTCGCGTGCCGCCGGGACGCAAATCGAGGGCGCGTGTTCGCGCCATTTCGGCAGCAGGGCGTCCAGCGGGCCAGGTTCCATGACCGCCCCGGAAAGCGAGTGGGCCCCGAAACTGGCCCCTTTTTCGAGCAAACAGACCGACAAGTCCGGCTTGAGCTGCTTCAGGCGAATCGCGGCCGCGAGACCCCCGGGTCCGCCGCCGACGATGGCGACCTCGTATTCCATGACATCCCGCTGGTCTTCGCTCATTGCGCCGCCCCTCAAATGGTCGCGTAATAGACCATAAAGCCTCAATGATGAAAACAACTATCTAAGGCTGAAAACCCCGGTCAGAAGAAATTTTTCAGGTCGATGTCCAATTTTGGGGCGCGTTGTCGCTTTACCTAGTGGGGAACACCATGTTGATAGGCCACGGACGCCGCCAACGAAGGATTGCCGATGGATTCGGGCATGGCTAGGGCAAGGACGCCCGTTTACTCCAAAGGCTCGCCGACCGCCCGCGCGATCAATTCGCGGCTCTGGCTGCGGGCGTCCCCGCCGTAGAGCACGGCGAGAATCTCGAATCGGATCGCTTGCCGTCTGACCAGGATGGTCCCCGACGGTAGGACGTCGCGCGTGCCATGAATCGCCGCGGCGACCACCGGCATTTCCGCTCTAGCCGCGGTCGCAAAGGCCCCGCGCAGAAACTTCCCGATCTGACGGATTTCGTTGAACGTCCCTTCCGGGAAAAACACCAGAGATTGGCCGGATGTAGCGGTTTTCAACATCCTGCGGGCATCGTTGGCGCTTTGTTTCGGGTCGAAACGCTCGACGAACTCCGATCCGAGGCGCTGCAGCAACAGCCCGGCGAGCGGCACTTTGACCATTTCCTTCTTGATGACGAATGCAAAATCGGGCGGCAGTGCCGCGCAGGCAACGACGCCGTCCAGGTAGCTTGCATGGTTGGCAACCACGACACAGGGCACGGAGGGCAGGCGGTCCAATCCCTCGACGGACAGAGCGATGCCGGCACTACGGAAAAACAAGCGCGCGAACCAGGAGGCGACGCGGCGTCGCGTGCGCAAGTCGCGCACGAACAAGTTGACACCCAGGGCTGTGACCGCAAGGACCGTGAATGCCACGAGGCAGTAGCTGCCATAAAGGACGTTTGGCGCCACGGGCGCCAAAGTTCGATTGACTTCTGTGATCTGGTTCTCCTTATGTTAATAGTTCACGTTACTGTGATTCTGGTCACGCCGACCCAGGCACACGCCTCGCATACTGGCATCTGATCGCGACATACGGCGACATTTTGCAGCGAATCTACGCACGCAGGAAATTATGGCGACGGCTCTAAAACGCACGGTTTTTACCCGCACTTCGGATCCTACGATACCGCCGAAGTCGGACTTGGTTGATCCTGCGCTACAACGATTTCTCGAAGCTGTGTGGATGGAGCGCGGTCTCTCCGCCAATACGCTGGCCGCCTATCGCGCCGATCTGACCTCGCTCGGCCGTTGGCTCGAGGCGCGCAATAGCCGCCTGCTCACCGCCTCGCGGCTGGACCTGCTCGGCTTCATCGCCGCACGCGTCGAGGGCGGATCCCGGCCGAGATCGACCGCACGCCAGTTATCCAGTTTTCGCCGATTCTATCGTTTCATGATGCGCGAAGCCGCCATCTCGGTCGATCCGACCGCCCAGATCGCGATGCCCAAGATCGGCCGCTCTTTGCCGAAGTCTCTGACCGAAGCCGAAGTCGATGCGCTGCTGGAAGCCCCGACCGTGGCCGATCCGCTCGGCCATCGCGACCGCACGATGCTCGAAGTGCTTTATGCAACCGGTCTGCGGGTCTCTGAACTCGTGAGCCTCAAGCACAACCAGGTCAACTTGAACCAAGGCGTGATGCGCGTGGTGGGCAAAGGTAATCGTGAGCGCTTGATTCCGCTGGGGGATGAGGCGGTCGGCTGGCTGCAACAGTTCATGCAGGGGCCGCGCGCGGAGATCCTGCTGGAACGTCAGACCGACTATCTGTTCCCGACGCGCCGCGGCGACCGCATGACCCGGCAGGCGTTCTGGCACATCATCAAACGTTACTCGAAAAAGGCCGGCGTCGAGAAAGAGCTGTCGCCGCACACCTTGCGGCACGCCTTTGCGACGCACCTGCTCAATCACGGTGCGGATTTGCGTGTCGTGCAGATGCTGCTTGGTCACAGCGACCTGTCGACCACGCAGATCTATACCCACGTCGCGCGTGAACGACTCAAGGAACTGCACTCCCAGCATCATCCGCGCGGGTGATCGTGACCGCCAGTCGGCTGTCGACGTCTGGTAGAATTCGCAATGAACCTCGGCGGCCGTGCGCAGTCGAATCCGATAACCGCTCTCGTTCCTGGAGTTTGCGCATGAGCCGAAGAATTGCCGCCGTATTGATCGCCGCACTATCCGTTTGCGCGATCCCGGCGCTGCACGCGCAGGAACCGGCAAAGGACGCGGTCAAGGATGCCTCCAAGGATGCCTCCAAGGATGCCTCCAAGGATGCCTCCAAGGATCCCCGAGTTGCCTTGCTCAAGCGCTTGCCCGAAGGCTCCCACTTGGAGGATCTGCGGCCGTCGCCGATCCCCGGCATCTACGAGTTCGTGCAGGGAGCGGACGTCAGCTATCTGACCGCCGACGGAAAGTATTTTATCGACGGCAATCTCTATGACATGGATTCTCGCGAGAACCTGACGGAGAATCTGCGCACGCATGCGCGTGCCGCCCTGATTGCGGCCGTGCCCGAATCCGAGATGGTGATTTTCTCGCCGGCGAATCCGCGTTATACGATCACGGTGTTCACCGACGTCGACTGCGCTTATTGCCGGAAATTGCATAGCGAAATCGGCGTGCTCAACAAAATGGGCGTGCGCGTCCGCTATGTGTTTTATCCGCGCACCGGCCCGGGAACCGAAAGTTGGCACAAGGCCGAGGCGGTGTGGTGTTCGCCGAATCGCAACGAGGCGCTGACTCGTGCCAAGGCCGGGGCCGTGGTCGACACGTCCAAGCCCTGCGCCGTCAACCCGGTTGCGCGCGAATACGCGCTGGGTCAGTCCATCGGCGTCCAGGGGACGCCAGCGATCATCACCGAGAGCGGCGCACTGATCGCAGGCTACTTGCCGCCGCAAGAACTCGTGCAGCAGATCAAAGAGCTGCAACTCGCGAAGCGCTGAGCTTGCGCTCGAGTCTCAGCGTTCCAGCAATTTGAGCTTGTCCGGGACCCCTTCCCAGCTCTTGGCATCGCCCGGGGCGTCGCCTTTCTCGCTGATCACAGGCCATTTCTTGGCAAGTTCCGCATTCAGCTGCTTGAAGCCTTCCTGTCCGTCCGGAATCTCTTCCTCGGAATAGATCGCCTCCACCGGACACTCCGGCTCGCAGAGCGTGCAGTCGATGCACTCATCCGGATCGATCACGAGAAAATTGGGGCCTTCGTGGAAGCAATCGACGGGGCAAACTTCCACGCAATCCATGTATTTGCATTTGATGCAGCTTTCGGTGACCACAAAGGCCATGATTTACCCTTCTTTTGTGTTCTGAGGAACGATCAATATTGTGCCATAGACCGTGGTCCAGTTTGATCGGCTGAAGTTTAGGCTTTCATCGGCGCGCGTAGTTCGGTCAAATGGTGATCCTCGCGGCCGGCCGCCCGGTCCGAGAAATACCGACGCAGCGTGAACTCGCCGCTCGGAAACGCCAAATCCGCCCATGGAATATCAGCTTCGTCGTAAAGATTCACTTCGAGGCTTTCTGGACCAGCCGCGAATTTGGGTTGCAATAATCTGGCGCGAAACATCACGTGGACTTGGTGCGCATGGGTCACGCTCACGACCGCGAGCAGCGAACCGATCGCGACGGTTGCGAGCGCCTCTTCCTGGCACTCGCGTGCCGCCGCATCCTGCAAAGACTCACCGTTTTCCATGAACCCGGCAGGCACGGTCCAAAAACCGCGGCGCGGCTCAATCGCGCGACGGCACAACAGGATACGGCCTTCCCATTCGGGAACGCAGCCCAAGACCAATTTCGGGTTCTGATAATGAATCATCCCGCAGTTCGTGCACACGAAGCGCGGCAGATGATCACCCTCGGGGATCCGGGTTGCGACGGCCGAGCCGCAGTTGCTGCAGAAATTCAATGGTCGTCCATTACACGAGAAAGTATTGGTGCCCGGAGAGGGAATCGAACCCACACCCCCGCAAAGGGACCGGATTTTGAGTCCGGCGCGTCTACCAGTTCCGCCATCCGGGCATGCCAGGGGCGGCAGTATATGCGATCGGCGCGCTTGATAATATGCGCGCGATCATGCGACGCCACGATTTTCACTTTGACCTGCCGCCCGAGCTCATCGCTCAGCAACCCGCCGCCGAGCGGTCGTCCAGCCGCCTGTTGGTGCTCGATGGCGCCTCCGGCGCAATCAGCGACCGGCAGTTTCGCAACCTCCCTGAGCTGCTGACCCCGCGGGACTTGTTGATTTTTAATGATACACGCGTGATTCCCGCGCGCGTCTTCGGACAAAAGAGCAGCGGCGGCCGCGTCGAGTTGCTGTTGGAACGCGCGACGGGTCCGAATACGGCACTCGTTCAGGCCCGCGCATCCAAGAGCCTGAAGGCACACGCGGAGATTACGCTGCCCGGCGGCCATTCCGCGCGCCTGCTCGGCCGCGAGGGCGACTTGTTTCACTTGGAATTCTCCTGCGACGTGCTCGGCTTCTTCGAGACACAAGGGGAGATGCCGCTGCCGCCATACATTGCACGCGCGCCGGAGGCGCCGGACCGCGAACGCTATCAAACCGTCTACGCGCGCACGCCGGGTGCCGTGGCGGCGCCGACCGCGGGACTGCATTTCGACGCCGCTGTGTTCGCGCGCTTGCGCGAGCTCGGCATCGCGCATGCGTTCATCACCCTGCATGTCGGCGCCGGGACTTTTCAACCACTGCGCGAGGACGACATCGATGCGCACGTCATGCATGCGGAATTGGCACGCGTTCCGGCGGAAGTTTGCAAAGCCATCGCGGCCGCACGCCGCGTAGGTGGGCGCATCGTCGCAGTCGGCACGACCGTGGTGCGCAGCCTCGAAGCCGCCGCCGCCGGCGGCCGGCTCGAGCCGTTTCACGGCGACACGCGCATCTTCATCAAGCCGGGCCATCGCTTCCGGGTCGTCGATGCGCTCGTGACGAACTTTCATCTGCCGGAATCGACCTTGCTGATGCTGTGCGCGGCGTTCGTGGGACGCGAACGGCTGCTGGCGGCTTATGCCCATGCGGTCGCAGCGCGCTACCGGTTTTTCAGCTACGGTGATGCGATGTTTCTGACGCCAACGCCCGCGGCCGTCGAGCGCTCCGGGGAGCCGGCATGAGCGAGATCTCCGCCGCGCGCATGCGCTTCGAGCTGCTGCGCCAGGACGGCACGGCGCGCCGCGGACGGCTGGAATTTGCGCGCGGCACGGTCGAGACGCCGACCTTCATGCCCGTGGGCACCTACGGCACCGTCAAGGCCATGACGCCCGAGGAACTCGCAGACTTGGGCGCCGAGATCGTGCTCGGCAATACATTCCACTTATTCTTGCGTCCCGGACTCGAGGTGATCGCCGCGCACGAGGGCCTGCATCGCTTCATGCACTGGCGGCGGCCGATACTGACCGATTCCGGTGGCTTTCAGGTATTCAGTCTCGCCGAGATGCGCAAGATCACCGAGCAGGGTGCGAGCTTCCGATCGCCCGTCGACGGCTCCCCGGTGTTTCTCTCGCCGGAGGAATCGATGCGCATCCAGCGCGTCCTCGCGTCCGATATCGCGATGAGCTTCGATGAATGCACGCCGTATCCGGCCACGCGAGAACAGGCGCGCGCCTCCATGGAGCTATCGATGCGCTGGGCCGAACGCGGATTTCGCGAATATCATCGCGACGGAGCCGGCGGGGAACCTCCGCCCGGCACGCTGTTCGGCATTGTGCAGGGCGGTGTCCACGGCGATCTGCGCCTGGCTTCGCTCGGGGCCCTGGAGCAGATCGGTTTTGCCGGGCTCGCGGTCGGCGGCCTCGCGGTCGGTGAGACCGAGAGCGAGCGAATTCATGTTCTGGATGAGCTGATGCCGCATATGCCGGTCGCGAAGCCGCGGTATTTGATGGGAGTCGGGCGCCCGCAGGACATTCTCGAGGCAGTGCGGCGCGGAATCGACATGTTCGATTGCGTGATGCCCACGCGGCACGCGCGCAATGGCCATTTATTTACGCGCGCGGGCGTGCTCAATATTCGCAACGCGATGCATCACAAGGAGACCGGGCCGGTCGAAGCGGATTGCGCCTGCTACACCTGCCGGCATTACAGTCGCAGCTATTTGCGGCATCTGGACAAGTGCAAAGAGATCCTCGGTGCACGGCTCAACACGATCCACAACCTGTACTTTTATCAGCGCCTGATGCGGGAAATCCGTGCCGCCATCGAGGCGGACCGATTCGAGGCCTATGCGCGCGAGTTCTATGAGCTTTTGAAGCCGAACGCGTAGCTCGTTGCTCGCTCAGGAAATGCCGCGACATTTAGGTATAATGCCCGGCTTTGTGCCGGTCCTTAAGCCGCTAAAACGGGTGTAACTCTATGGATTTCTTCATTAACACGGCGCAGGCCCAGACGGCCTCGGCGGCCGGCGGTCAAAGCGTCCTCGGCGCCCTCGCGCTGCCGATCGTGTTGCTGGTGGTGTTTTATTTCCTGCTGATTCGACCGCAGAATAAGCGCGCCAAGGAACAGCGTGAAATGCTCTCGAAGATCGCGGCCGGGGACGAGGTCGCCACGACCGGCGGCATGCTCGGCAAGGTCGTCGAAGTCGGCGAACAGTTCCTGACGCTCGAGATTGCGAGCGGCGTGAACATCAAGCTGCAGAAATTTCAAGTGGCCCAGCTACTGCCCAAGGGTACGGTCAAGAGCGCATGATTTCCTATCCGCGCTGGAAGATCGCGCTGGTCGCGGTCGTCGTCCTGATTGGCCTTCTGTTCGCGCTGCCCAACGTGTTCGGGGAGCAGAGCGCGCTGCAGTTCGCCAAGGATGGCGGCGAATTGCAGGCCGGCGATCGGACCGCGGTCGAGAAAATTCTGCGAGAAAAAGGCGTCACGCCGACCGGCGCATTCCTCGAACAGGGGCGCCTGACCCTGCGGTTCGCGAGCACCGAGGATCAGCTCAAGGCCCGCGACCTCGTCGCCGAGGCCCTCCCGAACCAGTATACGATCGCCTTATCCAAAGCTTCGCGCGTTCCCGAGTGGATGCGCAATCTCGGCTTGAATCCGCTGAAATTGGGTCTCGATTTGCGCGGTGGCGTGTATCTCGTCTACCAAGTCGACGTGCAGGGGGCGATCAAACAACAACTCGACCGGCAAGAACAGGATTTCCGCGCGTCCTTGCGCAATGCGCGCGTGCCGTATCAAGACGTCCTCGTCGATTACGCGCAGAACCGCGTGCAAGTTCTGTTTCGCGACGCGGACAGCTTTGCGAAGGGCAAGTCGGCCATTCTCGCCGACAATCGCAATATCAGCTTTACCGATACGACGGTCGACGGTCAGCCGGCGCTGCAGACGCAGCTCACGAGCGAGCAGATCAAACAGCGCCAGACCGATGCCGTGCAGCAGAACATCGTCATTTTGCGTAACCGCCTCAATAGCCCCGAACTTGCCGTTTCCGAGCCGCAAGTCGCCCGTCAGGGCGCCGACCAGATCGCGATCCAGCTGCCGGGCCTGCAGAACTCCGCCGAAGTGAAGAAGATTCTGGGCAAGACCGCGACCCTGGAATTCCGCATGGTCGACGAGACCGACAATCCGCTCGAGGCGGCGAGCACCGGCCATGTGCCCTTGGGCGCCAAACTCTATTACACGCGGGACAAGCGACCGGTGCTGCTGAAACGGGAAGTCGTCGTCACGGGCGATGAGCTGACCGATGCGACCTTTCAGCCGAACAGCCAGGATGGACCGGCGGTGTCCGTGGGCCTCGATAGTCGTGGCGCCGCGAAAATGCTCAAGAACACCCAGGAAAACGTGGGTCACGCGATGGCGGTCGTGTTCATCGACCGCTCGCGCGAGAAGAACGCCGAGGGCGTCGATGTCGACCGCACGACCGAGAACGTGATCAATACCGCGACGATCCGCGGCGTCTTCAGTAATAACTTCCAGATCACCGGCATCAATCCGCTCGAGGGCCGGGAACTCGCTCTGCTGCTGCGCGCCGGGGGACTGGCCGCGCCTTTGACGGCCGTCGAGGAGCGCGCGATCGGCCCGACGCTCGGCGAGAAGAACATCGCCCAGGGCGTCGATGCCATGGTGTTCGGCATGCTCGCCGCGTTCATCTTCATGGCCATCTATTACAAGGTCTTCGGCCTGATCGCGGACGTCGTCCTGATCGCCAACGTCGTGCTGCTGACGGCGTTGCTCTCTCTGGTGGGTGCCGCGCTGACGCTGCCCGGTATCGCGGCCGTGGTCCTGACCGTCGGTATGGCGGTCGATGCCAATATCTTGATCTACGAGCGCATCCGTGAGGAATTGCGCAACGGCGTGTCGCCGCGCGCTGCAATCACGGCGGGCTTCGACCGCGCATTTTCCGCGATCGCGGACTCGAACGTCACGGCGCTGATTGCGGGCTTGGTGCTTTGGTTGTTCGGCACCGGCGCCGTGCGCGGTTTCGCGGTCGTGCTGGTGCTCGGCATCGCGACCTCGATGTTCACGTCGTTGATGGGCAGTCGTGCCTTGGTTCAAGTGATTTACGGCGGTCGGCGTAAGCTCGACCGCCTCGCCATCTGAGGCTCCTCTTCCATGGAATTCTTTCATAAAGTAACCCGCTTCCCGTTCATGAACACCCGTAAGATTTGGTACGGGGTGTCGGCGGCGCTGATCGTGATTTCGCTTGCGCTGGTCGCGTTTCGCGGCTTGAATCTCGGCATCGATTTCACGGGTGGCGTGGTCGTCGAGACGAACTTCGCCGCGGCAGCGAATTTAGAGCAGTTGCGCACCGTGCTCGCCGGTGCCGGTGTCGAGAACGCGCAGGTCCAGGCCTTCGGCAGTTCGCGCGACATTCGCGTGCGTCTGCCGCCCGATCTCAGCGCCAAGGGCGATCAGATCGGCGCGAAGATTCTCGACGTGTTTCGCGGCGTCGATCCCGGCGTGAAGCTGCAGAGCACGACGGTCGTCGGTCCCCAGGTGGGCCAGGAGCTGTTCGTAAAAGGCGCTTGGGCGCTCGTGGCGACCTTGGTTCTGATCGCGATCTATGTTTTGCTGCGCTTCACGTCCAAGCTCGCGTTCGGCGCCATTCTCGCGGTATTGCATGACCCGATCTGCGTGCTCGGATTCTTTGCGGCCACGCAAATGACCTTCGACTTGACCGCGATCTCGGCGATCCTGGCCGTGATCGGCTATTCCTTGAACGACACCGTGATCGTCTTCGACCGCGTCCGCGAGCGCGCACGCACGGCGCGTAAGCTCACGATCGCGCAGGTCATCGACGAGTCGATCAATCAGACCTTGTCGCGTACCTTGATGACCAAGTTGGTCACCCTGCTCGTCGTCGTTGCGCTCTTGGTGTTCGGTGGCGAGACACTGCATGGATTCTCGGCAGCGCTCGTGATCGGCATCATCGCGGGCACCTACTCGTCGATCTACATTTCTGCGGCGCTTGCGCTCGACTTCGGCTTGCGCACTGACGATCTGCTCGAACGCAAGGCCATCAAGCCCGAGGAAGTCGACGGCATGCCTTGAAGGGTCGCTACCGGTCGCAATCCACGCTAGAGTAGTTTCATGGAATTGCTCCATGATCCGCGGGCTTGGTTGTCGTTCGCGACTTTGGCGGCGCTGGAGATCATTCTCGGCATAGACAACATCATCTTCCTGTCGATCCTGGTCAGCCGCCTGCCGGCAAAACAGCAGGGCCGGGCGCGCTTTCTGGGCTTGGCGTTCGCAATGCTGACGCGCCTTGCACTGCTGTTCTCGATCACCTGGATCGCGACCCTGACCTCGCCCTTGTTCAATGTCGGTGCCTACCCGGTCTCGGGCCGCGCCTTGATCTTGTTCGGCGGCGGCCTGTTCCTCGCCTTGAAGAGCATCGCGGAAATTCGCGGCATCCTCGTGGGTAAGCATGGCGCGCGCAAGGGCGGGACGTTCGACAATTTCTGGCTCGTGATCTTCCAGATCGGTCTCATCGACGTGGTCTTTTCGCTGGACTCGGTGTTTACCGCCGTGGGTCTTGCCAGCCACATCGAGGTCATGGTCGCTGCGATCGTGTTCGCAGTCTTGGTCATGATGCTGGTCTCCTCGGTGGTCAGCGATTTCATCAACCGGTATCCGACGCTCAAAACGCTCGCGCTGGGTTTCTTGTTGCTGATCGGCGTGGCCTTGATGGCGGAAGGCCTGCACTTGGAGATCCCCAAGCCCTACCTGTATTTCGCGCTGGGCTTCTCGGGCGCGATGGAATGGATCAACATCCGCGTCGGCAAGCGCGCGCGGACGTAGCGGCTTGCGGGGAAAGCCGCTAGAGTCGGGAGGTCGCAGAATAAACCGGGAGACGCAATGAATTGGCGCATTAAACCGCTCGAGGCCATTTTAGCGAGTGCCGAGAAACGATCCCTCACGCGCTCCTTGGGCGGTTTCCAGCTCATGATGCTCGGCGTCGGCGCGATCATCGGCACCGGCATTTTCGTGTTGACTGCGGAGGCGGCCCAGAAGGCGGGGCCCGGCATGATGCTCTCGTTCGTGATCGCGGGCTCGGTGTGCGCCGTGACGGCGCTTTGCTATGCCGAGTTGGCATCCATGGTGCCTGTCTCCGGGTCCGCATATACCTATTCGTATGCAGTTCTCGGCGAATTGCTCGCCTGGGTCGTCGGTTGGGCGCTCGTGCTCGAATATACGATTGCAGCGAGCGCCGTGTCGGTGGGCTGGTCGAATTACTTCGTACCCCTGATCGAACATAGCTTCAATTTCCATATTCCGCTCGAGTTCACCAAGGGCTATTTCGCGGGCGGTTTTATCAATGTGCCCGCGGTCGTCATCGCGATTCTGGTCACGACCTTGTTGGTCCTCGGGACACGGGAGAGTGCGACCGTCAATGCGGTGCTCGTCTGCATCAAGGTAGCGGCCCTTGTGTTGTTCATCGCCTTGGCCGTACCAGTTGCGAAACTACCCAATTTCCACCCGTTCGCGCCCTTAGGGTTCGTGGGCATCAGTGGCGCCGCCGCGTCGATCTTCTTTGCCTATGTGGGTTTCGATGCGGTCTCGACAGCGGCCGAGGAGACGAAGAATCCGCAGCGGAACATGCCGATCGGCCTGATCGGCAGCCTGCTCGTTTGCACGGTGTTCTATCTGCTCGTCGCCGGCGGGGCAATCGGCTCGATCGGCGCGCAACCGGTCATCGACGCCGCGGGTCAGGGCTTGGATCCGGGCAGCCCCGAGCTCCTGGCCGCCTGCAAGGCGCCGGCCTATGCGGGATCGCTGGCCTGCAGCGACGAGCCGCTGGCCTTCGTGTTGCGCCAGCTCGGATGGGAAAAGGTCTCGCGTTTGATAGGCCTCGCCGCATTCCTCGCCTTGCCCTCGGTCATCCTGATGATGATCTATGGGCAGACCCGCATTTTCTTCTCCATGGCGCGTGACCGTCTGCTTCCCGATGGGCTCACGACCATTCACCCACGGTTCGGTACTCCCTATGTGGTGACACTCGTCACCGGTGCGGTCGTGGTGCTCACGGCGGCATTCTTTCCGGTCGGCAAGCTCGCGGATTTGTCCAACGGCGGGACCTTGTTCGCGTTCTTCGCCGTTGCGCTCGGCGTCATGATGTTGCGAATCAAGCAACCCGACAAGAAGCGGCCGTTCCGGGCGCCGATCATTTGGCTAGTGGGTCCGCTCGCGCTGCTCGGCTGTGCGTACCTGTTCTACTCGCTGCCGTTGCAGCCGAAGCTGGTGTTCCTCGGATGGGCCGTCCTCGGCTTGGTCTTCTACCGGCTGTACGGCTACAAGCGCAGCGCGCTGGCGCCCGGCTCAGTCCCGTAGGTCGGGCGGCGTGAGCGGACCGATGGCGGCGAGCAGCGCCTCGTAGACCTTCGGGTTGCCGGCGACGATGTTCTTGCCAAGGGCATATTCGGCGCCCGTCGGCGTGCCGACGCGGCCACCGGCCTCTTGGACCAGCAGGACGCCGGCCGCCGTATCCCAGGGGGACAGGCCGAATTCCCAGAACCCGTCCGTGCGGCCCGCAGCCACATAGGCCAAATCCAAGGCCGCGGACCCGGGACGTCGTACGCCCGCGGCAACGCTCATGACGGCTTTCAAGATCGCCAAGTATTCGTCGACATAGGTCGTGCCCGCCCGGAACGGCAGGCCGGTGCTGATCAGGGCGCCATCCAGCGTCTTTTGCGTGCTGACGCGGATTTTCTTGCCTTCCAGTTGCGCCCCCTCACCGCGCGAGGCGGTGAACAGTTCCTGGCGCGACGGATCGTAGATGATCGCATGCTGCAGGCGATCCTTTTGCTGGACCGCGATCGATACGCAATAAGTCGGAAACCCATGCAAGAAATTGGTCGTGCCGTCGAGCGGATCGATGATCCAGACGAATTCTCCGCTGCCGCTGCGACCGCTTTCCTCGCCCAAAAAGGCGTGTTCGGGGTAGCTTTTGCGCACGGTGGCGATGATTTCGGCTTCAGCCTTGCGGTCGACATCGGTGACGAAGTCGTTGCGGCCCTTGCTGTCGATCTTGATCGAATCGAGGCGCTGTTCGCTGCGGACGATCAAATCACCGGCGCGCCTGGCGGCGCGGATGCCAATATTGAGCAGTGGATGCATAACGTAGCGCTAGAATAACAGAGCATGAGCGCTCCCGTTCGCATCGTCCTGATCGATCCCAGCCACCCGGGCAATATCGGATCGGTTGCGCGCGCCATGAAGAACATGGGTCTCAGCGACTTGGTGCTGGTGAGACCTCGTTCGTTTCCGCATCCGGAAGCGAACGCCTTGGCTGCGGGGGCCGATGACGTACTCGCCGGCGCCCGTATCACGGCGACTCTCACCGAAGCGATTGCCGATTGCGCCTTCATCGCGGGGACGACGTCGCGGCCGCGGTCGTATTACTGGGAGTTCGCAACCCCGCGTGACGTGGCCGCCAAAATTGCCGAGTTGCCTGACGAGAATCGTGCGGCGCTGTTGTTCGGGTCGGAGCGCTACGGTCTCGCGAACGAGGACCTCGAGCATTGCAACGTGCTCGTGCGCATTCCGGCCAACCCGGAGTATTGTTCCTTGAATCTCGCGATGTCGGTGCAGCTCTTGAGTTATGAGCTGTTCCTCGCGCGTGAGCAGCCCCGCACCACCGTGCAGTTGGAATTGCCGCTGGCCCAGTCGGCCGACATCGAGCACTTTTATGCGCATCTGCAGGCGGTCTTGCACGAGATCGATTTCGAGGACCGCACCGGGCATTTGATGGCGCGCTTGCGCCGCCTGTTCAACCGCGCCCAGCTCGATCGCAACGAACTCAATATTCTGCGCGGCATCCTGAGCGCCGTGCAGGGCAGGCGCAGCCAGCCACGTTCGCAGATCGCGCCGTGAATCCCGTCTATTTGGATTACGCGGCGACCACTCCGGTTGACGCGCGCGTCGCCGCGCGCATGGCCGACTGCCTCACCCAAGACGGAGAATTCGGCAATCCGGGATCGACGAGCCACGAGTTCGGCGACCGCGCGCGTGCCCGGGTCGAAGCGGCCCGGGTGCAGGTCGCGCTTGGCGCAGGCGCAGATCCGGAAGACGTGATTTGGACCTCGGGGGCGACGGAGTCGAACAATCTCGCGCTGTTCGGCGCCGCCGAGTACTACCGCGCACAAGGCCGCCACCTCGTCACGTGCCGCACGGAACACAAGGCGGTCCTCGATCCGTGCCGCGAACTCGAGCGGCGCGGTTGGCGCGTCACCTACCTGGTCCCGGATCGCAGCGGCATGATCGAACCCGGCAAGCTGGCCGAAGCCCTGCGTCCGGATACCGTGCTGGTCTCGATCATGCACGTCAACAATGAAATCGGCGTGATCCAGGACATCGCGGGACTCGCGGCCGTTTGCGCGCGGCATGGCGCAGCGCGCCTGCATGTGGATGCCGCGCAGAGCGTCGGCAAGTGCGCCGTGGATTTTACGGGCTGCGGTGCGGACCTCATGTCCTTGTCGGCACACAAGGTGTATGGACCCAAGGGCGTCGGTGCTTTACTGGTCTCCAAGCGCCGCAGCATGCACCTTGCCGCCCAGCAATTCGGCGGTGGCCAGGAACGCTACCTGCGCTCGGGCACCCTTGCGACTCACCAGGTCGTCGGCATGGGCGCCGCGTTCGAACTCGCGACGTCGGACCCCCAGGCCTCCGCTGCCGAGCGACAACGAGTGGCAGCGCTGCAGGCACGATTGTGGACGGGGCTCGAGAGACTCGGCGGTGTACTGCGCAATGGCGAATCCGCTCAGGGCGTGCCGCATATCCTCAACCTGTCGTTCGAAGACGTCGAGGGGGAAAGTCTGCTCGCGGCCGTGCGCCCGGATCTCGCCGTATCGACCGGATCGGCGTGCGCGTCCGCAAGCAACGAGGCGTCCTATGTCCTGCGTGCGCTCGGCCGGGACGAGCGTCTTGCGGAGAGCAGCTTGCGGCTCAGCATCGGCCGTTTCACGACCGAAGCCGAGATCGATCGGGCGGTCGATGTGCTCACGCGCGCGGTGCGCCGTTTGCGGCGGCTCGCCGGCCGATGAACTACAACGACATCACGCGACGGTATTTCTGCGCAGACGAGCGCGTCGGCAGCTTGGCCGGCCCCGATGTGATGCGCGGCAGCGCGGGCAGCCGTGCGGGCGGCACCTGGGTGCAATTCGATCTCGAGTGGCGGGGCGACGCCGGTGTGAGCACAGGTACGCGCACGGGCGCGGCCGGCCGGCGCATCAAGGACGCCCGCTTTCTCGCCTTTGGCTGTCCGCATACGATTGCGGTGGCCGCTTGGCTCGTCGAGCACGCCGTGGCCGAGGGCTACGCCGGCGTGGGCCTGCCGGAGACCGTGCCGTTGATCGCGCGTCGTTTCGCCGTTCCGATCGAGAAACTCGGACGGCTTTTATTGGTCGAAGATGCATGGCTGGCGGCGACCCCAGAGTCGCAGGGTAGGGCGGCACTTCCCTGAATCGCTTGCGCAGGTGCGGGAAGTGAGAGTTTGATTCCGTGCGTTCACCTCGTGGGCGTGTTATCTATATCGTGACAGTGGTGTTCGAAGAGGACGGTGACTATGGCGATCGTGTTGACGGAATCTGCGGCTGACCGGGTACGAACGCACCTGCTGAAGCGGGGTACGGGAGTCGGACTGCGCTTGGGCGTCAAGAAGACCGGCTGTTCTGGTTTCGCCTACGTGGTCAACTATGCGGACGAGGTTCGCGCCGAGGACGCAGTCTTCGAGGCGCTGGGCGTCAAGGTCATCGTCGATGCCACGAGTTTGCCCCTGATCGACGGGACGATCGTCGATTTCGTGAAACAGGGACTCAACGAGGCTTTCAAGTTCCAAAACCCCAAGGCCAAGGGGGAATGCGGCTGCGGCGAGAGTTTCAACGTCTGAGCCTGAGCGGCCCGGTCCGTGCTTGAAGGCGGCTATTTGGTGGGCGGATTTTTCCAAGTAATACAGGCACTTCGGTTCTAGCAATCATTGCTTGAGACCGCTCCCTCGGTTAAACTGGTAGGTCTTTGCCGGCCCCTATTCGGGCTCGCCATTCTCATTTACTTTTGTTTAACCTTGAGGTTGTCATGCCCATTGAGCGTACTCTTTCCATCGTCAAACCGGACGGCGTTGCCCGTAATTTGATCGGTGAGGTCTATTCCCGATTCGAGAAGGCCGGTTTGCGAATTGTCGCGGCGCGTATGCTGCATTTGTCGCAATCGGAAGCGGAGGCTTTTTATGGCGTGCATCGCGAACGTCCCTTCTTCAAGGACTTGGTTCGCTTCATGACCTCCGGTCCCGTCATCGCGCAGGTGCTCGAAGGCGAAGGCGCCATCGCGAAGCACCGCGACGTCATGGGTGCGACCGACCCCAAGAAGGCGGCCCCGGGCACGATTCGCGCGGATTTGGCATCCAGCATCGACGAGAATGTGGTCCACGGCTCCGATGCGCCGGACACGGCCGCGCGCGAGATCGGATTTTTCTTTCGCGAAACCGAGGTCTGCCCGCGTACGCGCTAGCGTACACCGCAGATTTCCCGCAAGGACGTAACTGAAGGTGGCGAGCGATCGCGTCAATCTACTCGGCCTGCCGCGTCCCGAACTCGAGGCGTTCGTGGCCGAACGCCTCGGCGCGAAGCCGTTTCGTGCGCGCCAGCTCATGAAATGGATTTACCGGCGCGGCGCGGCCGATTTTGCGACGATGAGCGATCTCGCCAAAGATTTTCGCGCGCAGCTCGAGACGGTTGCGAAGATCGCCGTGCCGGAAATCGTCACCGAACAGGTTTCCGCCGACGGCACGCGCAAGTGGATGCTGCGCATGGACGAGGTGCAGGGCATCGAAACCGTTTACATCCCCGAGCCTGACCGCGGCACGCTGTGCATCTCGAGCCAGGTCGGTTGTGCGATGGATTGCTCGTTCTGCGCCACCGCGCAGCAAGGTTTCAATCGCAATCTGAGCGTCGCCGAGATTGTCGGCCAGGTTTGGCTCGCGCAGCGCGAACTCGGCGACTCGCCCGGCGAGGGTCGCAAGATCACGAACATCGTCTTGATGGGCATGGGTGAGCCGCTGGCCAACTACCGCAACGTCGTGCCCGCGATGCGCATATTCCTGGATGACCTCGGCTACGATCTGTCGCGGCGCCGCGTGACCTTGAGCACCTCGGGATTGGTCCCGCAGATCTACAAGCTCGCCGAGGAATGCAACGTCGCGCTCGCCGTGTCCCTGCATGCACCCAATGACGAACTGCGCAATGAACTCGTGCCGATCAATCGCATACACCCGATCGACGATTTGCTGAAGGCCTGTTGGCATTATCTCGACGCGCAGAACGGTCGCAGCATCACCTTCGAATACGTGATGCTCGACGGCATCAACGATCGTCCGGAGCACGCCCGGCAGCTCGCGCGCTTGCTGCGCGGCCGTGCGGCAAAACTCAATCTGATCCCCTTCAACGTGTTCCCCGGCACCCGCTACAAACGTTCGTCTGCCGCGGCGATCGTACGTTTTCGCGACGTGCTCAACGATCAGGGCATCATCGCCACCATTCGGCGCACGCGTGGCGACGACATTGATGCGGCCTGCGGCCAGTTGGCTGGCAAGGTCACGGACCGTACGCTCGTGCGTTTGGGAAAGAAACTGGTCAGCTCTGAATCGTCGGCGGTGGTGCGATGAAGCTTTCTCGCAATTTCGCAAAGCTCGTTTGCTGCAGTCTCGTTCTCGCCATGGCGGCGTGCGTACATCCGACAGTTCCGGGCCGCACACCGGAAGCGGCTGCGGCCATCAATGTGCAGCTCGCGCTCGAATATATGCGCCTCGACAAACTCGCGATTGCGCGCGAATTCATCGAACGCGCCCTGGGTCAGGACCCGCACAATGCGGACGTTCAGGCGACTGCGGGACTGGTGTACGAGCGGCTTGACGATCTGCCGAAGGCGGAACGCGCCTTCGCGTCGGCGGCGCACCTCGGTAAGAAGGATCCGTCGATTCAGAACATGTATGCGGGATTCCTGTGTCGCACGCACAAAGTGTCCGAGGGCGAAAAGCTGTTTCGCAAGGTGGCCCACGATCCTACTTATCTGACTCCTGAGGTTGCGCTGGTCAACGCGGGTGTCTGCGTGCACAGCGCCGGCGACAACATCGGCGCCGAGCGCTATTTCCGCGAAGCTTTGCAGATTCACCCCAATATGCCGGAAGCCCTGTTGCAACTGGGCAGCTTGTTGCTCGAGCGCGATGAGGCGGCCGAGTCGGTGCTGATGGTGGAGCGCTACCTCGCCGCCAACCCGCCGTCGGCCGATATTTATTTGCTGGGCGTTCGGGCAGAACGCAAGCTCGGCGACGAAACCGCGGCGAGTGGCTACGCGCAGCGTCTGCAGGCACAATTTCCCAACACCGACCAGGCGCGCCAATTGCAGCTGGGCCTGACGCGATGACGGGAATGCCGCAATGAATGTGGCCACCGTCGGGCCCGGCGCGCGTCTCAAGCTCGAGCGCGAGCGCCGCGGCCTGAGTTTGCAGAAGGCTGCCGACGAAATGCGCGTCGATCCCTGGGTCATCGAAGCGCTCGAAGCCGAGCAGTACGAGCGCGTGGGGCCTGCCGTCTATGGGAAAGGACATCTGAAGAAATACGCGAGCATCCTAGGCATCTCCTGGGATGACATCGCCTCGGGCTACGCGCTGCGCGCGAGCCCGCCCGAGGCGCCGCCGCCGCCGACCAGCATGCGGGTTCCGACCACAGTGTCTCGAGGCGATGGCTTGCCGCGCGGGCAAATCGCCGCGATCGTTTTGCTCCTGCTCGTGGTGGCGGCCGTGCTTTGGTGGAAGCCTTGGCAGCCGCGCGTCAACTTGGTCGCGGCGACGGCGACGGCGACGGCGGCCGCGAGCGCGGCGGCGGATCCGTCGGCCGCGGAGACGGCCAAGCCCTCGGATTCGGCCCAGACCACCGGGTCGTTGCCCGACGAGTCCTCCAGCGGGCAGGGAGCGCCGGACGCGGTCCAACCGGCGATTGATGGGGCGGCTGTCGACGGTACTGCCACGACGAGCAAGCCGGCCGCCGTGAACGGTGCGCCGTCGGCAGCCGCGGCCGCGGCGTCCGCCGATGCGGTCCCTGGGCACGGCGCCGCGAGCTTGCGCCTGAGCTTCTCGGCCGAGTCCTGGGTCGACGTCCGTGACGCCAACGGCAAGCGGATCTACAGCGGTTACGGTCACGCGAACAGCGTCAAGACCATTGCCGGCGACGGCCCGTTACGGGTTTATCTCGGCTATGCGAGCGGTGTACAGGTCGAGATCAATGATCATGCAGTCGCCATCGGCACACAGTTCCTGCACGGCGACGTCGCGCGCTTCCAAGCCGGCGCCGACGGAATTCTGCGCAGCTTTACAGCCAACGAGCGGCCGCACGGCTGATGGTGCTTCGGTGAGCAAGATCATCGAGCCCTTGCGCGGCGTGCATGACATCCTGCCGGCGCAGATTTCGCTGTGGCAATTTCTGGAGTCGACCACACGCGCGGTGTTCGCGGCCTATGGTTACGAGGAATTTCGGGTTCCCGTGATCGAACAGACCCAGTTGTTCAAGCGCTCGATCGGCGACTTCACGGACATCGTCGAAAAGGAAATGTTCAGCTTCGTGGACCAGGGCGACGATCACATCACGCTGCGGCCGGAGGCGACCGCCGGGATCGCCCGGGCCGTGATTTCGAACGGACTGCTGCGCGACAACCGGCTGCGCGTCTGGTGCATGGGGCCGATGTTCCGCCGCGAGCGGCCGCAAGCGGGTCGCTATCGTCAGTTTCACCAGATCGATGCGGAGGCCTTCGGCTTCTTAGGGCCCGACATCGATGCCGAGATGATCTTGTTGTCGGCGCGCTTGCTGCGTCGCTTAGGCTTAGGCGGCGTGAAGCTGCACATCAATTCACTGGGCACGCCGGAGTCCCGCGCGGTCTATCGTGAGCGCCTGATCGCCTATTTCAGCGCGCACGAGGCCGCGCTGGATACGGACAGCCGGCGGCGCCTGCACGGCAATCCGCTGCGTATCCTGGACAGCAAGAGCCCCGAGACGCAGCGTATCGTCGCAGGTGCGCCATTGCTCGCCGAGTGTCTCGACGCCGAGTCGGCGGACCATTTCGCAAGACTGCGCCGCCACTTGGACGATGCGGGCATCGAGTATCATGTCAATCCGCGCCTGGTGCGCGGGCTCGATTACTACACGCGCACGGTGTTCGAATGGATCACCGACGAGCTCGGCTCGCAGAGCACGGTTTGTGCGGGTGGGCGCTACGACGGGCTGATCGCGCAATTGGGCGGTACCCCGACCCCCGGCATCGGCTGGGCAATGGGCCAGGAGCGCATCGTCCTGCTGCTCGAGAAGCGGTTGCTCGATCACCGGGGGGACCGGCCGCAGGTTTATTTGGTGTCGGTTGGGGAACGGACAGACGTCCTTGGGCTCCAATTGGCAGAGCGTTTGCGCGATTCTTGGCCAGGCCTGCGGCTGCAGTTCAACCTCGGCGGCGGCAATTTCAAGACGCAGTTCAAGCGCGCCGACAAGAGCGGTGCGCGCTATGCGCTGGTTTTGGGCGAGGACGAGGCCGCTCGCGGCATCGTCGCCATCAAGAATTTACGTGAGGAACAGGCGCAGGAAGAATGCCCGATCGAGCGGGTGGCGGAGCGGCTGGGTGTTCTATTGAGTCTCAATGCGGGGAGCACGGGGTAATCATGGCAGAAGAGTTTATGACGGACGACGAGCAATTCGAAGCCGCGAAGCAGTGGCTCGCGTCGAACGGCCTGTTCTTGGTTGGCGGTGCCGTGTTGGCGGCGGTGGTCTTCTTCGGCTGGCGCTATTACGAGGGCACGCGCAATGAGCGTGACTTGAAGGCGAGCGCGCAATTCAGCGCGCTGGCCGCGGCCGTGGATAAGGACGACCGGAATGCCGCCGGCAAGCTCGCGACCGATCTCCTGGCAACCTATCCGGGTACGCCGTATGCCGATCAGGCGGAACTGACGCTCGCGCGCCTGGCTGTCGATGCGGGCACGCCCGGCAACGCGATCGCGCCGCTGACCCGGGTCATGAACGAATCGAAGGATGCGGAGCTGAAGAACGTCGCGCGTTTGCGGCTGGCGCGTATCCAAATCGATCAAGGCAAACCTGACGATGCGATAGCGACGTTGTCCGGCGCCGATTCCGGGGCGTTCGCGGGTCGCTTCCATGAAGTACGCGGCGATGCGCTCTACGCAAAGAAAGATCTGGCCGGCGCGGCACGCGAATACCAAGCGGCTCTCGGCGTCAGTGATCCGCGCAGCATCGATGCCGCGATCCTGCAGCTCAAGATTTCCGATCTTGGCGTGAGTCCCACGCCCATTGTCATGAAGGGTAAGTCCTGATGCGTTTCGCTTTCCCTATTGCTTGTGCGGTTCTGCTGATTGCGGCGGGCTGCAGCAAAGACAAGGACGCTGAGCCGCCGGCACAGCTCGTCGATTTTCCGCAAACCTTGCCGGTCAAGGAGCTTTGGCACGAAGGCGTCGGCGGCGGCAAGAAGCAAATGGTGCTGCGTCTCGGTCTTGGGCCGGCTTTGGACAACGGTACGGTATTCGCCGCTTCTCATAAGGGCGAGTTGCTGGCGGTTTCCTTGGAAACCGGCAAACACCTTTGGGAGAAGAAACTGAAGCTACCGCTGTCGGCGGGCCCGGCGGCGGGCGAGGGCATGGTTGTCGTCGGCTCGAGCAAGGGCGACGTGATTGCGCTGGATGGGGCGACGGGCCGCGAACTCTGGCGCGTGCGCGTCAACTCGGAACTGCTGTCCGCGCCCGCCATCAGTGCCCAGGTCATCGTGATGCGCTCGGTCGATGGACGACTCCATGGTTTCGACACCCACACCGGCAAGGAATTGTGGTCCGTCGAACAGCAGGTGCCGCGCTTGAGTTTGCGTGGAACCGCGACACCGGTGATCGCCAAGGACGCGGCCATCTGTGGGTTCGATAACGGCAAGATCATGGCGATTTCCCTGAGCTCCGGGGATACGCTCTGGGATACGGCACTCGCCTCGCCGCATGGCCGTACCGAGCTCGATCGCCTGGTCGACGTCGATTCCGCGGTCCGTGTCGTCGGTGACAATGTCTATGCGGCCGGATTTCAGGGTCGCACGGCGATGCTCTCACTCGATTCGGGCCAGATCTGGTGGGCCCACGACATGTCGAGTTACCGCGGCCTCACGGTCGACGGCGACAATATTTACGTTACCCAATCCGACGGTATCGTTTCCGAATTGCGCGAGCGGGACGGCTCGGAGGTATGGCAAAACGCCAAGCTGAAACGCCGCGGTTTGAGTGTGCCGGTGGTCCTCAGCACGTCGATCGTGGTCGCCGACTATCAGGGTTATGTGCACTGGCTCGACAAGGCCACAGGCACGCTGGTGGCGCGTAAGCGCATCTCGAAGTTCCGCGTGTCCAATCAGCCGGTCGTATCCGGCGAGACGGTAGTGATCCTGACCGATGGTGGAGACTTGGCGGCTTACCGCGCTACGCCGCCGTCATCGCCCGCACCTTCGGCGCCGCCGCCGCCCAAGACTTAGGCCGAGCCCCGTGTTGCCGGTAGTCGCGCTGATCGGTCGCCCCAATGTGGGAAAATCGACGCTGTTCAACGCGATGACCGGTACACGCGATGCGCTCGTCGCGGATCTTCCGGGCCTGACGCGCGACCGCCAATACGGATTCGCACGCCGCACCGACGTGCCCTGCATCGTCGTCGACACCGGCGGTTTGGTGGAAACCGGCGATGAAATCGAAAGCCTGATGGTCGAGCAAACGGATCGCGCGATCAGCGAGGCCGACCGGCTGATCGTGCTGGTCGATGGACGCGCAGGTCTCACCCCGCAGGATCAATTCGTCGCGCGTCTAGCGCACCGTAGCGGCAAGCCCGTGATCCTGGCGGTCAACAAGACCGAGGGCTTCGATCACGATATCGCCGTTGCCGATTTTCACGGCTTGGGGTTGGGCGAGCCGCATCCGATCGCGGCCGCGCACGATCAAGGCGTCATCTCCTTGCTCGAAGCGGCCCTCGTGGGCCTGACTCCCGATCCCCAAGACGGCCCCGAGAACACCAGCATCAAAGTGGCGGTCATCGGCCGACCGAACGTCGGCAAGAGCACGCTGATCAATCGGCTGCTCGGTGAAAATCGCATGGTTGCCTTCGATCAGCCGGGGACGACGCGTGATGCGGTCTTGGTCCCGTTCGAACGGGACGGCGAGCGTTACACCCTCATCGATACGGCCGGGGTAAGGCGCCGCGCGCGCGTCGAGGACGCGGTCGAAAAATTCAGCGTCATCAAGACGCTGCAGGCGATCGAGACCGCGCATGTGGTGGTCGTCGTCATGGACGCGCACGACACCGTCGCCGAACAGGATGCAAGCCTGCTCGGCACAGTGATCGAGCAGGGGCGGGCGCTCGTCATTGCGATCAATAAATGGGACAACATACCGACCGAGCAGCGTGATTTGATTCGACAACAGATCGAGCAGCGCATTCCATTTGCCGATTTCGCGCCCCTGCACTTCATCTCGGCGCGCCACGGCAGCGGCGTTGGCGAGTTGTTCGCCTCGGTGCGCAAGGTCTATGCAGCCGCCATGCGGGAGATGACGACGCCCGAGCTGACCCGCGTGCTCGGCGCGGCCATGGAGACGCACCAACCGCCGGTCGTACGCGGTCGGCGCATCAAGCTGCGCTATGCGCATCAGGGTGGACGCAACCCACCGATCGTCGTTATTCACGGCAACCAGACCGATCACGTGCCGGAGGCTTATCGGCGCTACCTGGTCAATGTCTATCGCAAGGCATTTTCGCTGGACGGCACGCCCGTGCGAGTTATTTTCCGCGGCGAAGAAAACCCATACGCCGGCAAGCGCAATCCTCTCACACCGCGGCAGGTGCGCAAACGCAAGCGCCTGATCCAGCGCAACAAGCGGTAACGCGAACCGCCAATCTTTACATTACACTAGCCCCAAGGGACTCGAGCAGGGGTGCTAGGTGTCGAATTTCATTAAATCCCGCTACCGGCTGATTCTTGCCGTGGCGCTGGGTCTGATCGTGCTGTATGCATTGTTCGGATTCCTGCTGGCGCCCAAGTTACTGCGTTCCGCGCTGCTCGAGCAGATCCCGAAGACTCTCAATTTGACGCCCACCGTCGGCGACATCCGCATCAATCCGTTTTTATTGCGCCTGGAGATGAAGGATTTCGCGCTCGCCGAGCCCGGCGGGGATCGTCTGCTCGGTTTCGACCGGCTGCTCGTCGAGGTGAAATTTGCCTCCCTGTGGCATCGCGCCCTGATGTTCAAAGATATTCAACTCGACGCGCCGTTCGTCAACGCTGTGGTCGGCTCGGACGGCGCCTTGAATCTCATGAAGTTGCAGCCGAAGACGCCGCCGCCGCCGCCCGACGAAAAGCCGCAGCCGCTGCCGCGCCTGCAGATCGACGATTTCAAAGTAAGCCGCGGCGCCCTGAGCTATGACGACCGCAGCCGCTCGCCGCATTTTGAAAAACGTCTCGAGCCCATCAGTTTCGATTTGACCGATTTTACGACCCAGGCGAGCGGTGGGGCGTTCTCGCTGACGGCTGCGACCAAGGCGGGCGAGCGCTTCGAGTGGCAGGGAAGTCTCGCCGTGCAGCCGGTCGCGTCCGCGGGCGAGGTGCATGTCATCGGGCTGCATGCACGGACGATCTGGGAATATATCGATGAACAAGTGGCCTTCTCGATCGATGCCGGCAGCATCGACGTCGATGCGCATTACCGATTCGCACTGCGCGATGCCGTCGACCTGCAAGTCGATCTGTCGAAGCTTGCCGTCACCGATCTTGCGATCAGCCCCAAATCGGCGGCTGGCGCAGCCGGGGCCGATGCGGGCGCGCCTCCGGTCGTGAACGCCGATTCTGAGTGGGTCGTACTGCCGCATTTGGAACTAGCCGGTCTGTCGCTCGACCTCGCCAAGAGACAGGTGCAGATCCAATCGCTGGACCTCGCGCAGCTGAAGCTGTTCACCTGGCTCGAGCCCGACCGGTCCCTGAATCTGCAAAAGCTCGCCGCACCGCCCGCAACGAGTAGCGCGCCGCCAGGGGCGCCCTCGGCGGGCGCCAAAGCGTCCCCGCCGGTCGCAAGCACACAGGCGGCGCCGGCTGCCTGGCAGGTCAGCCTGCACGAATTCAGTCTGCGCGACGCCGACGTCTCGCTCGAGGATCGTTCCGTCAAGCCCACTGCGAAGTTTCTTTTGACCCCCTTGTCCCTGCAAGTGACCGGCGCGAGTTCGGATTTGTCTCGGCCCGTGCAGATCAAATTCGATACCAAGGTCAATGAGACCGGTGATGTCGATGCGAGCGGCGAGGTGACGCCGCAACCGCTGGCCGCAACACTCGATCTCAAAGTCGCCAAATTCGATCTCAAAGCGATCCAGCCCTATATCGCGCAACAGACGGCGATGACCTTGCTCGGCGGTCGCTTCGGGACGACGGCCAAGATTCATTATGGGCCCGGTAAACCGACGTTTCAGTTCGCGGGTAATGTCAGCGTGCAAAATCTGCACACCGTCGACAATGCGCTGCGCGATGATTTCCTCAACTGGCAGTCTTTGGACTTGCAGGGCCTTAAATTTCAGCAGGGCCCGGATCGCCTGGGCATCGACCGCATCGCCATCGTCAAGCCTTACGCGCGGGTCATCATCGAGGCCGATTCGAGCTTGAACGCCTCCCGTATCCTGGCGGGGCCGAAGGGACTGCCGACTCCGGCGACTGCCGCCGACACGGCGGCAGCGGGGCTCCCTGGGCCCGCAAGCAAAAAGCCGGTTGCCACCGCTGCTACAGCTAAGTCCAAGGCCAAGAACGTGGCCCAGGCGCCGAAGTCCTCGCCGTCGATGCCCATCGCGATTCGCAGCATCGACGTTCAGGCGGGCGAATTGAATTTCGCGGATCTGTCGGTGCAGCCAAATTTTGCCGCCGGTATTCAGAAATTGCACGGCACGATTCAGGGGCTCTCGTCGGATCCGAATTCGCGCGCGAAGATCGATTTGCATGGTCAAGTCGATCCGTTCGCACCGGTCGACATCACGGGTGAAGTCAACGTCTTGGGACCAGCCTTGTACACCGATATTGCGATGAGCTTCCGCAACATCGAACTCAGCGTGTTCAATCCCTACTCAGGCAAATTCGCGGGTTATGCGATCAGCAAAGGCAAGCTCACGACCGAGCTCAATTACAAGGTGGTCGGCCGGAAACTCGACGCGACCCACCACATCATCGTCGACCAATTGGAATTCGGCGACAAGACCGCGAGCAAAGATGCGGTGTCGCTGCCGATCAAGCTCGCCGTCGCCCTTTTGAAGGACCGCAACGGTGTCATCGACTTGAACTTCCCCGTGGGCGGCTCGCTCGACGATCCGAAGTTCAAGATCGGTCCGGTCATTTGGCAGGTCGTCAAGAATCTCCTGGTCAAGGCCGTTACGGCGCCCTTCCGGCTGCTGGGGGCTTTGTTTGGCGGCGGTCCCGATTTGCAGTTCGTCGATTTCCGTGCGGGCGACGCGACGCTGGATGCGGTCGGCACCGAGAAGATCAAGGCTTTGACAAAAGCGCTCACGGAGCGACCGCAACTGAAGCTCGAAATACCGATTGCCGCACTCGCGGAAATCGATCGACCTGCGCTCGTCGAGGCGCGCTTCGCGGCCGAGGTGCAAGAGGCGGCGGATGGTCAGGAAACCCATGGCGCCGCGAAGTCTGCCGCGAAGACCGTCGCGAAGTCCGTCGCCAAGGGCGCGGTTGCCTCCGGGTCCGCCCCAACCCAAGCCCCGCCGCCTGCGCCCGCGGCCGCGCCCGTGCTGGCACAATTGGATCCCGCGGCCGAGCTCAAGCTGCTGACCACGCTGTACACGCAGCGAACAGGGCACGCGCCGCAATTTCCGGCACCGCCTGCCGACGCATCGACGGCTAAGGCCGACATGATGAGCCGCAATATCGAGTTTCTCGAGACCGAATTGAAGGCGGGTATCGTTGTCGACGATTCCCAGTTGACGGCATTGGGTCAGCAGCGCGCGATTGCCATTCAACAGCTGCTGTTGAATGGCACAGGCATCGATCCCTCGCGCGTCTTCCTGGTGGCCAACAACAAGATCAAATTACAGGATGGCATGGCGCGGCTCGAGCTGTCGCTCCAATAACCGGCGGCTGGACGCTTCAAAGTAACGCATGCGCGCGCGGCGCATCGCCCTTCTTCAGTGCGCTTCGTCCCTGGTTGAATGCTAACGGGCAATTCTAAGTGCCTGATATATATGACGGTCGCAAGGCGTGGCACATAGGGTGCTTAGGTTCGTACCTGATTCGGCCGCCGCGCTGCTCGTTTGCGTGCGCGATCGGACGTCGCTCACCCAGAGGCCCCGCGTTCATGAAGCTCATTACCGCCATCATCAAGCCGTTCAAGCTCGACGATGTGCGCAAAGCGGTGGGCGATGTCGGCGTGCAAGGAGTGACGGTCACTGAAGTGCGCGGCTTTGGACGACAACGAGGCCATGTGGAGACTCATTTGGACGGCGAGTATGGCGTGGAATTCGTGTCCAAGACCAAGATTGAAATCGCCGTGCCCGATGCGCTCCTCGATCCTGTGATCGACGCCATCGGCAAGACCGCCCATACCGGTAAGGTGGGCGACGGTAAGATATTCGTATCCGACCTCAGTCATATCGTGCGCATTCGCACGGGTGAACGCGACGAGGGTGCGATTTGACAGAGTAACTAATATGAGGGGGATTCGCTGATGTCCATATTGTCTCGATTGGTCCTGTTTGCATCTTTGGTGCTGGCAATCCCGGTTGCTTGGGCCGACGACGCACCGGCGTCCGCAGCATCCGCCCCATCCGCGGCGACCACGACGGCGGCATCGACGGCGGCAGCCGCGGAAGGTTCACCGGCGGCGGCAGCGGCGCCCGCGGGCCCGACCGAGCCCGTCTTGGTGACCTCCGACAAGATCAGCGCCGGCGACACGGCTTGGATGTTGACGTCCACCGCCTTGGTGTTGCTGATGACCATTCCGGGACTGGCCTTGTTCTATGCCGGCATGGTGCGCAAGAAGAACGTGCTCGCGACCCTGATGCAAAGCTTTGCATGTACGTGTGTCGTCACGCTCTTATGGTGGCTCATCGGTTATTCCTGGGCGTTCACGCCGGGCAACGGGTTTCTCGGCGGCTCGACGCGTGCCCTGTTCAGCGGCATGGCGTTCATTCACGGTGATACTGAAAACAAGCTGACGGTCTCGCATTTGGCCCTGACCATCCCCGAGACTGTTTACGCGATGTTTCAAATGACGTTTGCGATCATCACGCCGGCACTGATCGCGGGCGCCTTCGCCGATCGGATGAAGTTTTCCGCGATGTTGATCTTCATGTCGGTTTGGTCCTTGGTCGTGTACTCGCCCATCGCGCACATGGTTTGGGAGCCGACCGGCTGGCTCAACGCCAAGGGGGTTCTGGATTATGCGGGCGGCACGGTCGTGCACATCAATGCCGGCATCGCGGCCTTGGCGAGCTGTCTCGTGCTCGGCAAGCGTGTGGGATACGGCAAGGAGGCCATGCCGCCTTATAACCTGTCGCTCACGTTCATCGGCGCCTCATTGCTCTGGGTGGGCTGGTTCGGCTTCAATGCCGGTTCGGCGACCACGGCCGATGGCCGCGCGGGTATGGCCATGCTGGCCACACAGATGGCGACCGCCGGCGCGGCGCTCGCCTGGATGTTTGCCGAATGGATCAGCAAGGGCAAGCCCAGTGTTCTCGGCATCGCGTCGGGCGCCGTGGCCGGCCTCGTCGCGATCACGCCGGCATCGGGTTTCGTCGGACCGACTGCGGCCGTGATCATCGGCATCGTGGCCGGCGTCGTTTGCTATATCGCCGCAACCTCGCTCAAACATGCGCTGGGCTATGACGACTCCTTGGATGCGTTCGGTGTGCATGGTATCGGCGGCATCGTCGGCGCATTGCTCACAGGCGTGTTTGCGAGCAAGGAAATCGGTGGCGTGGAGGGCTCGGTGGTCACGCAGCTCTGGGGCGTCGGCACGACGGTCGTGTACGGCTTCGTCGTGAGCTACGTGATTCTGCAGATCATCGACAAGACGATCGGCCTGCGGGTCAGCGAGGAGCAAGAGCGCCAAGGCCTCGATATTTCCCTGCACGGCGAAAGTTTGGAGTAGGGGCCTTCAGCGCAGGAACAGCGCGGGATCAACCCAGACACGATTGAGGCTGATCGCCCAGTGCAAGTGCGGTCCGGTGGCGCGTCCCGTCATTCCGACTGCACCGAGCACGGTGCCGGCGTCGACTTGCTGGCCGATCCGTACGTTGACGGCGCTCAAGTGGCAATAAAGGCTCACGAGTCCGCGGCCATGATCGACGAGGATCGTGTTGCCCGTAAAAAAGTAGTCGCCGATATCGACGACTTTTCCCGCGGCCGGAGAGTGCACGGGCGTGCCCGTGGCGGCCGCGATATCCATGCCGCTATGGGGGTTGCGCGACTCGCCGTTGAAGACGCGGCGCAGACCGAAGCTGCTGCTGCGGACGCCTGGGACCGGAGGCGCAAACAGCAGGTTGCTCGGCTCGCGATCGGTCCATTCGCTGAGCACGCGATCCATGCGCAGGTGCTCACTCTCGGCCCTGGCAAGGTCCGCAGGCGACAGGTTCACTTGCGCGGGCCGTACTTTGAGGGACTGCGTGGCATATTGCTTCGGTCCGATTTGGAACTCGATTTTGCGGCTGTCGCTGCCGTTGCGCACCTCGATCTGGCGCGGTCCCGTCGCCGCCGATAATGGGATGCCCACCACCGCAAACCAGCTACCGTCCTGCTGCACGACCAGGGCGCGATGCCCCTCGTACTCGACATCTGGCGGCAGGTTCGAGGTCGTTGCCAAAGCGATGATCTTGATGCCGCCGGGTACGGCTGCCTCGCGCGGCAGCGCCAGCGCTCCGGCGAGCGCCGGCAACAGGCTGAGTAACACGAGCGGCCAGGTTCTCAAGACGCGGGATCCTCAACCTTGGCACGCAAATGGCCGGTTGCCAGGCGCACATCGATCGATGTGCCGGGTGGCGCCTCGGCCGCGTCACGTAGGATCGTGCCATCCGCGCGGCTTGCGATCGCGTAGCCGCGGTCGAGGGTGGCGAGCGGACTAACTGCGTTGAGCGTGCGCGCCAGCGGCACGAGTCGGTCGCGTGCACGGCGCAAGAGCTGGGTTTGCGCGGCCACAAGCCGTGCGCTCAGCGACACCTCACGAAGGCCGGCCGCGCGCACGTGCGCAACCGGACTGCTTTGCCAGAGGCGGCCGCGTCGCTCGATCAAATCGGCGCGCAAATCGGTGAAGCGTTGCCGCCATGCGCGCGCGAGTCGATCCTCCAGATCGTCGAGCCGTTGCATCTGTTGACCGAGGCGTGCGCTCGGGCTCACGAGTGCCGCGCGGCCGTCGAGCCAACGCAGCCGCTCACGGCCCTCGTCGAGGCGGCGGCGCACGCCCTGCTGCAGCCGCTGGCCGAAGGCGCGCAGTGTCTTGAGCCATTCCTGCGCGTCCGGCACCACGATTTCCGCAGCCGCCGAGGGGGTCGGGGCGCGTACATCGGCCGCAAAATCAGCGATCGTAAAGTCGATCTCGTGACCCACGCCGGTGACGATGGGAATGGGCGAGGCGACGATCGCACGTGCCAGGGCTTCGTCGTTGAATGCCCAGAGGTCCTCGAGGGAGCCACCGCCACGGGCGAGAATCAGCACATCGCAATCGGCGCGTCGCGCGGCCAGGTGGACCGCGGCCGTGATTTCGGCCGCTGCCTGCGCGCCCTGCACCGGAACCGGATAAATCAGCACGGGTGCCGCGGGAAAGCGCCGCGCGAGCACATGGACGATGTCCCGGATCGCGGCGCCGGTCGGCGAGGTGATGACCCCGATGCGTTTCGGCAGCGCCGGCAGCGCGCGTTTGCGCTCGGCCGCGAACAGGCCCTCGGCGGCAAGCTTAGCCGAGAGTTCCTCGAATTGCCGCTTCAGGGCGCCGAGCCCGGCATCCTCCATGTGGTCGACGAGCAGCTGATATTCGCCGCGCGGTTCGTACAGACCGATCCTCGCGCGGACCAGCACCTTTTGGCCGTCGCGCGGCGTGAACGCCGACAGCATATTGCGCTGCCTGAACATCGCGCAGCGCACTTGGGCCGCGGCATCTTTCAGCGAGAAATACCAGTGGCCGGAGCTGGGGCGCGCGAAATTCGAGATTTCTGCCTCCAGCCAGAGGCTGCCGAAACCGCGCTCCAGCAGCACGCGGACCTCGCGATTGAGCCGCGAGACGGTATAAACGTCCCGGTCCGGACGGCCGGCGGAGGCGTCGTTGGGCCCAGTTTCCATGGCACTCATGATACTGCGGTTTACCGCGCGGCGGCCGCAAGGTAGAATGCGCCGCCTCTTAGACGAACCAGCGTGAACGCTACCCCTATGCGTATTCTTGAAGAGGCACTCACTTTCGACGATGTCCTATTGGTTCCGGCGTATTCGGAAGTACTGCCGCGCGAGGTCTCTTTGAGCTCGCAACTGACGCGCGAAATTCGCGTCAATCTACCAGTTGTTTCCGCCGCCATGGATACGGTCACCGAGGCGCGGCTCGCAATCACGATCGCCCAGGAAGGCGGCATCGGCATCATCCATAAGAACATGTCGATCGACAATCAGGCCCGCCAGGTCGACCGGGTCAAGAAGTTCGAGAGCGGCGTGATCAGCGATCCGATCACGGTCAGTCCCGACATGACGATCCGGCAAGTCATCGAGCTCACGCGCGCGAAGAACATCTCCGGCGTGCCGGTCGTCGTGGGTCCCAAGGTCGTCGGCATCGTGACGCACCGTGACTTGCGGTTCGAGACCAAGCTCGATGCTGCCGTTTCCACGGTCATGACCCCGAAGGATCGCCTGATAACGGTGCGCGAGAATGCACCCAAGGAAGAAGTGCTCGCGTTGCTGCACAAACATCGCATCGAGAAAGTCCTGGTCGTGACGGGCGATCACGAACTCAAGGGCATGATCACCGTCAAAGATTTCCAGAAAGCCACGGAATTTCCGAACGCCTGTAAGGACGATGTCGGCAGCCTGCGGGTCGGGGCCGCGGTCGGCACGGCGCCGGACACGCTGGCGCGAGTCGCGGCGCTGCGCGAGGCGGGTGTCGATGTGATCGTCGTCGATACCTCGCATGGTCATTCGCGCGGAGTGCTGGAGACGGTCGCCAAGATCAAGAAGGCTTATCCCGACCTGCAAGTCATCGGTGGCAACATCGTGACCGCCGAGGCTGCGCTCGATCTCGTCAAGCACGGCGCCGATGCAGTCAAAGTGGGCATCGGTCCTGGGTCGATTTGCACGACGCGAGTTGTCGCCGGGGTCGGCGTGCCGCAAATCAGCGCGATCTCTCGGGTCGCCAAAGCACTGGCGGGCAGCGGCGTGCCGATCATCGGCGATGGCGGCATTCGTTATTCGGGCGATATCGCCAAGGCGCTCGCGGCCGGTGCGCACACGGTCATGATCGGTGGCCTGTTCGCAGGCACCGAGGAGTCGCCCGGCGAAGTCGAGCTCTACCAAGGCGGCTCTTACAAGGCGTACCGTGGCATGGGTTCAATCGGTGCGATGGCCCAGTCCTACGGCTCGAGCGATCGCTATTTCCAGGATACGACCACTGAACTCGAGAAGCTGGTGCCGGAGGGCATCGAGGGTCGCGTGGCCTACAAGGGGAGCCTCGTCGCGATTTTGCATCAGCTGTCCGGCGGTTTACGCGCTGCGATGGGCTATACCGGCAGCGGCAGCATCGAAGAGATGCGCACGCGGCCGCAGTTCGTGCGGATCACGAGCGCCGGAGTCCGAGAGAGCCACGTGCACGACGTTACAATCACCAAAGAAGCGCCCAACTACCGGATTGGTTGATGCCCGACATTCATGCCGATCGGATTCTGATTCTCGATTTCGGTTCACAATACACGCAGCTGATCGCCCGCCGGGTGCGCGAACTGGGCGTGTACTGCGAAATTTACGCGTGGGACGCGGCGCCCGCCGAGATTCTCGAGTTTGCACCGAAAGCGGTGATTCTCTCGGGCGGCCCCGAATCCGTCTACGACGCCAAGGGGCCGGCCGCAGCGCAGGAAATCTTCGGTTTGGGCGTGCCGGTGCTCGGGATATGTTACGGCATGCAAACCATGGCGGCGCAGCTCGGCGGTCGCGTCGAATCCTCGACGCACCGGGAATTCGGCCATGCGCAACTCTCGCCGTCGGGATCTTCCCGCTTGCTCGACGGGCTTGCCGATCGTCGCGATGCGCGCGGCGCTGCGCTGCTCGATGTCTGGATGAGCCACGGCGATCGCGTCGTCGCCCTGCCGCCGGGGTTCAGCGCGATTGCTAGCAGCGCCAATGCGCCGCTTGCGGCCATGGCCGACGAGGCGCGACGTTTCTACGCCGTGCAGTTTCATCCCGAGGTCACGCATACCGTTCAAGGTGGCGAAATCCTGCGCCGTTTCCTGCTCGACATCGCCGGCTGCCACGGCGCCTGGAAGACGAGCAGCATCATCGAGGACAGCCTCGCGCGGATTCGCGCCCAGGTGGGCAGGGACAAGGTGCTGCTGGGTCTGTCGGGAGGGGTCGATTCCTCGGTACTTGCGGCGCTCCTGCATCGCGCGATCGGGCCGCAGCTGACCTGCGTGTTCGTGGATCACGGCTTGCTGCGCCTGGGCGAAGGGGACCAAGTGATGGCGACATTCGCGGAACACATGGGCGTCCAGGTGGTCCGCGTCAATGCCGAGGAACGCTTCTTGGCCGCGCTTGCCGGCGAGGTTGATCCGGAGAAAAAGCGCAAGATCATCGGCCGGTTGTTCGTCGAGGTCTTCGACGAAGAATCCGCCAAGCTCGTGGACATCAAATGGCTCGCGCAAGGGACGATTTATCCGGACGTCATCGAATCTGCGGGCGCCAAGACCGGAAAAGCGCATGTGATCAAGTCGCATCACAACGTGGGTGGTCTGCCTGAACATATGAAGCTCAAACTTCTCGAGCCCTTGCGCGAGTTGTTCAAGGACGAGGTGCGCAAGCTCGGTGTGGAACTGGGTCTGCCCGCGGCGATGGTATACCGGCATCCCTTCCCGGGCCCTGGTCTCGGCGTGCGTATTCTGGGTGAGGTTCGGAAATCGTACGCCGACTTACTGCGTCGCGCGGATGGGATATTCATCGAGGAGCTGCGCAAGCACGCACTCTATGACCAGGTCAGTCAGGCCTTCGCGGTCTTTCTGCCCGTGCGCTCGGTCGGCGTCATGGGCGACGGGCGGCGGTATGACTATGTGATCGCCCTGCGGGCCGTTGAGACAATCGACTTCATGACAGCGCGATGGGCGCGCCTGCCCTATGAATTCCTCGATCGCGTCACGTTGCGCATCATCAATGAAATACCGGGTATCTCGCGCGTCGTCTATGACATTTCCGGCAAGCCACCGGCGACGATTGAGTGGGAGTGAGGATCATAAGTTATTGTTTATATGTGATTTATTAAATGTCACGCTCACAACGGGTGAATGGCATTTGTCATAAGCCGCTGCCAGCACCATGTTTTTCCGGTCTATTCCGGTGGCGTATCCGGTGGATATTCCGGTCTAAACCGGTATATATTCGGGTATGGCTCATGTCTACACCCTCCACGTTACTCCCCAACTTCTTGCGCTGCTGTCAGAGCTGGACGAGTTCAAGGGAGCTTGGCGCGCGCTGGGCATCCTTGCGCCTGAGCGACTGAGCGCCCTGCGGCGTGTAGCAACCATCGAGAGTATCGGGTCTTCCACACGCATCGAAGGCAGACGCCTGACGGATCGGGAGGTGGAAGCGCTGCTGGGGCGGCTGAACATCAAAGCCTTTGCGACCCGTGACGAGCAGGAAGTTGCAGGTTACGCAGAGGTCATGGAGACGGTGTTCCAGTCATGGGCCGACATTCCCCTGACCGAGCGTCACCTCAAGCAACTGCATCGCGATCTTCTGCGCTACAGCGAGAAGGATGAGCGTCATCGCGGCGAATACAAGACACTCCGCAATGACGTTGCTGCATTCGATTCCGATGGCAAGGTGATCGGCATCGTGTTCGAGACGGCAACGCCCTTCGACACGCCGAGAAAAATGTCGGAACTGCTAGCGTGGCTCGAAGATGTGCGAGCAAACAATAGACAGCATCCGCTGCTGATCGTCGCGGTGTTCACAGTCGTGTTTCTGGCTATTCATCCATTTCAGGATGGAAATGGCCGGCTGAGCCGGATTCTGACAACACTACTGCTGCTCCAAGAAGGCTATGCGTATGTGCCGTACAGTTCCCTGGAGAGCGTGATTGAGAACAGCAAAGAAGGCTACTACCTAGCGCTGCGTCAGACGCAGCGCACGCTGAACAGCAACACACCCGATTGGCAGCCATGGCTGCTGTTTTTCCTTCGGGCGTTGCAGCAGCAGAAACGTCGTCTTGCCACCAAGGTCGAGCGCGAGAAATCCGCCATCACGTTGA
>Ga0116231_10002459_pt1 | contig 38731 bp, 28 predicted proteins | sample S1TSphgellanicum_2_FD_89695 | JGI IMG/M metagenome (GOLD analysis project Ga0116231, IMG submission 89695) | Host-associated microbial communities from peat moss isolated from Minnesota, USA - S1T2_Fd - Sphagnum magellanicum MG | ecosystem: Host-associated > Plants > Peat moss > Unclassified...
GAGAAATTATGGAACTAAAAAATCCACTTTTACTTGAGATCAAACAAGCCTTTTGAAAGAGTTGCTCAAGAAGAAACCCCTCAAACACCTCTATTCAAGAGACGCCTCAAACACCCATTTGTAAGGTGACTTTGATCTCCAATTTTCCTCCTCGCACACACCAACTTTTTCATGTTCTCAACCTAATCTACTAATCTGTTTGACAAGCCTTTGGACATCAATTCATTAGAACACAAAGTCACTACAATTAATGAGTAAAGATCGATCGTGATGACTTAAATGCTACCAGATGGATGAAACCTGGTCATGGTCTTTTAGTCTTAAAATCCAAAAACATTAAAAAAACCCAACTCTTTGTATCACACTTGATTGTAGTGGCCACATGGATGACAGAATCGAAACATTTGTAGTGTAAAATTTATGACACACTGGTAGGTGGCAGAATCATATGGCAAGTCTGATCACTTTTGACAAACTTTACAATGGGACTTTTGGGTCTTCACAAGACCACTTTTGTGTTGTTTGAGGCTTCCATCAACTACTGAAAGGGTTGAAAATAAGCACAGCCATCTATAAAAAACATGTGGTCATCGGGGGCGATGAAGCTCTAAAATACAAAGAAATAGCCTGCTCTTTAGGCTAATTCTCTTGAGAATTGGAAGTGTTTTGGGAACTTTTTGGATTTTGACACCATTTGCAATATGGTTCCATGTGGTTCTCAGCATGTTCCCAAACAAGTTCCCACCAAGTTTTCACTCCATTTCCAATGTATTATCAACTTGTTCCCCAATAGCATCACAGTTGCTCAAAAGGTTCCTTTCATCCTTTCACCTTTGCTCAAAAAGTTCTACTTTTGTAACCTACATATACCTAGGTCATAGGGAAAGGTTACAATAATTCTATTTCGGGAGTGTTCAAAATATGAATATTTTGTTTGGCGATGGATGGGTTAATCAAAGTGACCCATCCATCACACAGGAAAGGAAAAAAGAGTTGAACTTTTGGGAGTGTACCCACAACGAATTATTGTAACTTGCCTGCATTCTTCTCGCATTTTAAGGACATTCAGTTTAGCAATGTCATGTAAGATTGTACCTCCTCCTTCTTCTTCTGTTCAGAAAGAAAATGAAGAGACAAAAACAGAAAGAAAATGTCAAGCACTCCAAATGAGAATTCCCAATCTTGGTTTCACATCCATTCACAAAATAGATAGCACTAGTAAAATTAAACCAGTGATGTAATATCAACCTGCTCCATTCCCCAAGTTGGACTAGCCCGAATAGGTACTCACCCTCTTAGGAAGGGGTATTCTTAGGAAGGGGTATTAACCCAGGTTGAAAATGGTGACCAAGAGTTTTAAAAATAAAAAATTCATGCAGCCAATGAGAAGTGTCATAGAGGTGCTCTAATGAGGGCTGCCCGACATTTCAAAAATATTGATGATGGGCCAAATCAAAGTTGGCTCCTTTGAAGGAAAATTTTAAAAGCTTTGGGTGCACCCCCCCTCTTAATAGAATCAACAATAGGTACAAACATGTCTAGAATAGACAGTGCCAGAACAAAAAAACCACTCATTCATTCTTATCACAATGACTATGCACTCTTCACCCCTGTATTGCACTGATTGTCACTGACAACTACTTGTGACAACCATGGGGCACAATTTCAAGCAAATCTTGTCATGGACAATTTCGCTCTTGAATTTGTTGCACACAAAATTGCAGCCAGAAACCTGGCCAGGGCTATACAAGTGTATTTGATTGAGGCCAAAGTATACACTTTGGGGTCCCTAAATTGACATCCCAGACTCACATTTGTCCCACACATCCAGATGTTGAGACTTCAAAGGCTTTGGGTTCACCACTTGTGTGCACTTTCCTTTGCATTTTCTTTATTTTAAAAGCTTTTCAATCCATGCAGGTCCCCGAATTGAGTTGTTCTCATTTGTAGTGTTCATCCTATTCACGTCCTAAAAATGGGAAGTCACATGAAATTTGGGGTGGGTTTGGTGCTTGGCTTTTAATTCCATGTCTCAAATTGACGTCCTCATTCATGATTGTCCATCCCTATTCATGTCCTAAAATGGAATGTCACATCAAATTAGGATTTGGTTGGTGCTCAACTTTCTATTCCATGTCCCAAACTGAAATTCTCATCCAAGATATCTTTCTCATTCATGTCTTAGAAAAAGGGATGTCACATGAAAGGTTTGGTGGCCAAGCTTTGTATTTTTCCATCATGTCTCAATCAAATTGAGGTTGTCAATCTTCAGCACTATGTTAATCCCATTCACGTCTTCAGAGAGAGAGAGAGAGAGCGAGAGAGAGCGAGTGAGGGAGGAGAAGGAGCAGAGTAGAGTAGCGATGGCGGGACAGAGTGGGATTAAGGCCGTGACAGAAACAAATGGGGTGAAGGAGAAGATCGTGTCAGGGAAAAACTCGTTTGCTTCTGGGCTTGCTCCTGACAAGAAGCGTTCACGACGCAAAGATGATGGAGCAGGTATGTGTTTCTCTTTCTCTCCTTTTTTCCTCCTCTGCAAATTTCCTTTTGTTGTTCGCAGCTTGAATCTCCAGCTTTTGTCATTGCCTTTGGAATTAGGGTTGGAAAATAATCACTCGGGAGGTGAATGGAGTTGAGCAGGTTTGATGTGAAACGAACCATGTGAGAAACCTTATTCTATTGTGTCACTGTTTCTACAGAGGGGAATGAGGATGAGGAAGGAGACAAGGAAGAGGAAAGTGAAGATAATGAAGAGTTATCAACAGATAATGCTAACAAAACTGATGCAGCTGCTCCTGCTGGTATACTCAACCAGTTGCGAATGTCAAATGCTGATGGCGGACTTTGATTGAATTTGAAGTCTGAAGTAAGTGATGAAACTCTGAAAACAAATGCAAATTGGATTCAAAGAGCTTCGTGGAAGTCGCTTGTTGGTGCAGATGGACAGGCAAACTTCTTTCTTAAAAGCATGACTGGTGACATAGAGCCTCCTCATAAAGGATCTCAAAAGCAAAAGGGTTCACAGGCCAATGACAACAACAGCAATGGAGCCACTGTACCAGAGCTTCTTACTACATTAGAGACCACACAGGAAAGCTCACTCAAGGACCTGGAAAGACATACAAAAAACAAAAAGGATTCTAGTCTTGGATTCACAGCAACGGGAAACAAGCGCCCAAGAAGAAGAAGAAACAATGAAGCAGAGGAGGGGGTTGAGGGAGGAGGAGTAGTAGCAGGGAGCCCCATACCTGAAGTGAAGAAGAGGCCAGATGGGAGTTCTTTCATGAGATCAGCAACTGCTGAAGAGGAGTGGCGAGCATCAAGGTCAGAGCTTTGAATGGACTCAAAGGCCAAGCACAAGGCTGCAGTGCGGACTATCAAGAAGCTGTGGGGTCCTGGAAGAAGTGGAAGTCAAAAGTAGTCAATCTCAGCTTCGATCAGCTTTCCTTTTCTTACACCAAAAACTGGCTTTTCATTTTCAGGGTGACAAACTAGCACTCTGCTTCTTTCTCGCTTGAGGGGTCATCAGTACTCTCTGGCTCCATTTTTGTTAAATGGACAGAGACTTCAATGCAAGGTAAAATTGTCATATTCTCATACTGGCTGTCATGGATGCTCCTCCTCAGAGGTTCAGCATACAAGTTCCTTGTCATCCCCTATACATCAGGCCTCAAATTTTCAAGATTCCAAAGGGGCAGTGAAACACACACAATGACCTGTACCCAGCATGTTCCATAACAGAAAGGTTTTCATGATATCCACACTGGGCATGTGGATTTTTTAGGGCTCCCTGGTAGCACAAGCTGGAATTGAAGACACCGCTGCTACCTGGAGAATGGGTCATCTGAGTTTTCACCTTGCAGCTGGCATACCCCCACAATGATCTGAAGTGATAAACCACATGAACCTGCTGAGGAACGAAGGGGATATGGTGAACTGGGCAGTAAGCATGCAGCTCAGGAAATCTGAATAAAATTGGTCCAGATGAAAACCAAATGCCAACTTACAAGCTGATTCTGGGGTTGGTTTGTGTCATAGTTCCTGGAACCCAGAGTCCAGATCACAAGTTCTACTTTCTGGAGAATCATCGCCCAGACCACTGGTTCTACATTCTGAGTCCTCGCCAGAACTGAACCAGGGAACCAGCTCCTTGCTAGAACCAAAAGTTGAACCTTGTTGGAGTTCTTTTCTATGCAGGTTTTGGTTCTCAGTGCATACAGACAGGTACTACTTTTTAGTCACATGGCCACTGTTAGTTGTCATGCAATATTTGTACTTACAGACTCTCCAATTTACACTTTCAGGTGGTGTTCCAGGTGAAAGGGTGGAACATAGGCACACAGGTTTCCAAATTGGACCTGTTTGGTAACTTTTTGGACCCTGGTTTCCAAACTAAACCTGGTTTGGATTTTTTCTTTAGTTTTAAAGGAGTGAAGAGCCACAACTGGAATTGAAAGTTCAGTTTGGTTTGGTTTGGACATTATTTGGAAATATTTGTTACCAACAAAGCTAAAATTGGAATTGAAAGTTTAGGAAAATGTAGATAAACTTACTGTTTATTTGTGCCTTCTCTTTGTTTCACACACTGATATCAGCATGTGAGCACACCAACTACTCTCCTATGGGCAATTGGTGGAGAACAAGTCCCTACTGTAGCTGAAAATTTTCCATTAGTACAAATTAATGGTCGATTCACCTTTTGAGTTTGTGACATTTTTGTATGAGAAGTTGTCATCGATGTTCTTGAATAGAAATATCACAACCCCTGGATCCAAAGTACCCATACACAAGGAACATTCAAATTGAGTTATTTGTGTACAGAATGCACTTAAGGAAATTCCTAGTCTATTAGGAGGATTTATATCTGTGAATATCCCTCCTAGAAAAGAGGAGTACTACTATGCTTACTCCTGCTCCTCCTGGAATTCAAGCATCTTATGGTACTTCATCTTGGAAGTAAGCAGGAGATAAGGAGAGTCTTGGGATCCAACCATGACAAGAAATACTCATCCAGTTCAAACATTTGACTTTACCCTATATGTCAACTGACACCCCCAATGAATCCAAGACAACAAATTTGTCCTTTTTTAGCTCTTGAAAAATAGGGCTACATAAGTTTGTTGTGTGCACACACAAGCTTCATTTATCTCCCAGGGTCTTTGAGACATATGAGTCTCCTTTGTAGCTTTGGGTCTGGAAGGAGAAACAGCAATACCTAACATTCTTGTGGCACAGAGGAAAGTAGTGAAAGGTGTGTAATTATGAACCAAAGTGTCTACTCGACACCTTATGGGGAAATCATCAGGTAGCTCAGAAACCTACCTACTTATGTGCAGTAATGCTGTGTTCACTGTCTCAGAGTCTCCACAATGTAAGAGGCATAGAGATCCCTGAAGAAACAAGAACAATTATCAGTATATAAAACACATTGATGCAGGCCTGGTTTCAATGGGAGCTAGAAGAGTTGAAGGGAGTTCAGTGAAAGCCATCTCATAGGTTTAATGCCTTTTCTGAGGAATTGCACTAGGATCACTCTCAGGAAGCACGTAGACCCAAGCCAAATACAGGTCTTTCAGATTCCTGTAACAATATGGTCCTGGTAACAATGCCTTCAAGTTGGTGGAAGAAGTTAATGACTTACATGGAGTGCCCAATGGCTTTAACAGCACTTTCAGCACCAAGAAAATCATCCACGGCAACCTCCTTGTTCTCATTCTTCTTGTCTGCAGAAAGTGTTAAGGAACCACAATTTGACACAACTACGCACATAAAATTTTGTTGCCAATTTGCAAAATTCAGTTGCAACAGTTTCAAACTGGGAGCCAGGATACAGTCCTCAAAGAATCGACGAATTTCTGCAAGTCGGTGAGGTGGAAGCTCCTTAATGTCCTTGTAATGACGGTACTCAGGATCATCAGCACAAACAGCAATGATTTTGTCATCTTTCTCACCCTGTCAGTCAGTCCAAAACCAGAAGATCACATGTGAGAGATCCTCAACTTGGAGTCAAACTGAAGATCATACAGTTCTGCAATCCCAAGAGTTGGGGTTCTAGCAAATGTGTATGAAACCTGCTGAACTCCCCAAAAAAGACTGACAAAGAACAGAATTGAGCCAACAAACTCATTTCAAACAGAAAACGTTGACATAAGATCCATGGACAGTCCTCACCTGATCAATCATAGGCATCAGTCCTATGGCTCTTGCACGAAGAAAACATCCAGGAAGAACTGGTTCCTGCTTTCATAAAATAAAATGCAGAATGCCTTTAGTCAATGATGTAACAGCAGGGGCAGGGCAACAGTGGACCAGGCATTCATTACTCCCATTTGTTGTCTGGTAGTAGCACTAGAACATCACTGCACAGCTCTGGACTTAAGAGCATATGTCAATCTCAACAAGGATCAACAGGCACAAACTGTTGCACATTCACGAAAGAGTGGCAGGCATATGTGTCACCTGCATGATGACGAGGACATCAATGGGATCGTTATCCTCACACAGGGTGCGAGGAATGAAGCCATAGTTGTGTGGGTAGACCACGGAGGAGTATAAAACACGGTCAACCTGAACACCCCAAAAGCTCAACCAACTGATAAAACTCTGAGCTGAGGAAATCAAACAAATGTGTCAAACACAATTGAGGCAGAGAAGACTTTGCTTTAATGACAACATACCTTGATGAGTCCACTCTTCTTGTCAAGCTCGTACTTCACTTTGCTCCCTTTCCCAATCTCTACCACCTGAGAGTAACACCAGCAAGATCTAATAATCATAACCTGTTTATCCTGAACTTTCAAATGCACTACAAGATCCTTCCAATTCCTGCAGCTTTGTAAGAAACAAAACAGTAGTGTACATGCACAATTTTCCAAGTAGTTATTCTCAAATACAGTTCAAGGCTTCAGAATATGAGGGTGTGTAAGTTCTTACACAGTTGAAAACTGCTGGTGCATCTGGTCCTGAACACCCAAAGAGAATGCAGTTCAGTTGTTGAGCATGGATACTGGTAGAAATTGAAAAAGATTGAAAAAGACACTGCTGCAGCTCCATGTCCTCCAGGCCTGATTGCAGCCACAAAAGACAGGCAGCAGCACCTAACATTTCCTAGAAACTCCCTGACTCTCTGGCCTCACATCTTTCTCTAATTTTCCCACAATAACACCCACATGTGGTGGAATTCAAAAGCATGATGTGCTGGCTGCTGGAATTGTAGAGGGGAGAGGAGAAGAATTACCAATTTCAAGATCATGCCATGGATGTGCTGCAACAGAACGACGATCCATTGTTGCAAGGATCTCACTCCTGAGGTGACCGCTGTGTGGTGGCAGTTTCACCGGAGCTGCTGTTGGTGCAGGTCCATTAGTAGTAGTCATTACTTTACAAGCCTCACGAGGACAGAGCAGAGCACGGTCTGGTCACACCTCTGCTGGGGCTCTATGCAGAGCTTTCAGCCTTGGACGCAAAGAGGAGACAGAAAAGAGCAAAGCTTCAAGTTACCGCAAGCAACAACTCTAAAGACATTCCTCAATTACAAGCAAAAAAATTACAAGTAGTTAAAATCTTCAAGATCACAACAGAACAGCAAACGAAAATTACACGAAGCTTCAAGACGAGCCCGACGATTAAAGGAACCACCGTGAAGAGGTCAGGAAGCGAGATCTCGAGTCCTAAGCCAATGTTTACCACAGCAAAGCATGAATTGCGTACATTGCGTAAGATCTTTGAACACTTCATTCAGCGAAAACTAGTACAGAGCGCTGGCGATAATTCTAACAAAAGAGAGCAAACGCGGCCGTTTGAGGTTTAGACAAAGAGGGAGAATCGGATAGCATTTGCAGGCTTAAAGAAATCCTCCCTTTCATTCTTCGAAAAAGAATATGAAAATGGACTGAAAAAAAGCGAAGGAAAATAAGACGCTCTCCGCATGAAGGCGGACACACAGAGAGGCGATCATAGAAACATATATGCGTCTCAAAATCGTGATACGGCAACAAGTCCAGGTCAATCAACCACAGAAACAGTACACAATGGAAATAATGAATGCGTCTCCTGAGGAATCATTACTTTGCTAGCTAGAGAGAGAGAGAGAGAGAGAGAGAGTTCTCTCCACAGCCAAAGAAGAGAAAAGACCTTCTGATCGGAAACAACATCCACAAACTAAAGAGAAAACATCCTTGATTTAATTGACCGGGAAAAAATACATGCCAGAAAACGCATCTTCAGCTCCAACTGACACAAAATAGACCAGATCCGGGTTGGAAAACCTTGAAATGGACTGAAGAAAAAGCTCACAGTAGCAGCACAAGCAGCAGAGTGACGCGACTACCTATAACAGAAGCGTTATGAAACCAGCCAAGAACGTTGTCTTTTTTTTCCAGTGAAAAAACGAGCATTCAAGAAATAGACCAAAAAACCTTTTTTTTTAATAGATTCACGAATGAAGAAGATAGAGGAGGACACGGCAGATCCATACCTGGCAACGTTGATGTGATGTCGTTGAGAGAGAAACACGACAGGCAGGAGAGCACAAACGCCAGAGAACAGAGCCGGCAACGAACAAGAGGCGAGCGGGCGAGCGGGCGTCGCGGTCCTTTGGGGGGCAGATCGAACGACTGTGCGAGACGACCGCGCAGTTTACCGCGGTTGGTTTCTACGGGCGATCGGAGGTCTGTACGGTAGCTTTACAAACGGGGGGCTTGCATTTCTGCAGAATATTCACCCTGAGAATATTCTCTCTCTTTTTGATCCTCGCCGCACATGGTTTGACGCTCTTGATGAAGAGTGTTAGCTTCGGTACTGATTTTAGTTTTCAGTCTAGCCCGCTGCCCGTGTTGGGCAGTGTTTTTTCTTTTATTTTGACGAATTTTCTCGTCCAAAGTGGGAGGTGCTACCTAATAATACAAAGAACTTCTTTTTTGGAAATAAATGGGGCCAAGTTACCACATTATGAGGAAAATAATTTCTGATTTTTTTTTAAATTATGAATTTGAAATATTTATTTATTTATTTAAATTTCCAAAAACCTTCCTTCAAGAACAAACCTGTGGGTTTCATAAAATAACCGGCAAAGAACCGTAAATTTTTATGAAAAGGTAATTTGACCAGAATTTTAGACTGTTTTAGAACAGTGGGTATCTATTGGAATCGGTGCTCAGATCCAAAAACCGCGTGTAACATGTCCAAACCGGCTCTTTGACTCTTTAAGAACCGCCCTGCGAACCGCCAGCTACGAGGTGCCATTTCTAATAACTGCCCCATCATAACCTGATATCCGGAGGCGTTGGGTAAAAGCCTGTGAGCATTTATTTTGTTTTGGGCCAGGTGAGATTTTAGTGTTCCTGTTACTGAAGGCACCATGTTCCCGTTGTGTTCCCAACAGTGGTTCTCATTGACACTTCCAATGCGTTCCTGAAGTTCCCAATCTGTTCCCAATGGCCACTTTAACTGATATCCTTTGCCCAAAAATTCTACCCTTGTAACTAGGTTTTCTTTTTCAATTTTTTCAATATAAAAAAAAATTGGAAATTTTTCCAAAAATTAGTGGAATTTACATTAGAAAAATTAAATTTTCCCAATTGTTTTGTCCCCCAAAAAAAAAAAGCTCAAAAATTGTCCCAAAAAAATCAATGCTTGCAACCTATGTAGCAAGACCAAAGGAAAACTTAAGCCACACCTAATCTTCTATTTTGAAAGTGTCCATAACTGTGGTTCTCAGCAAAATCAAAGAGCTTACCTCCTTGAATAATCCGGTTCTTTCCCGGTTCTCTCAGGAAACATTGCTGGTTCTTGGTAGTTTTTCAGAAATTGGGAACCGAAGGTAACCAACCAACCATTCATTCATAGCCTTCTTGTAGATGGATGAAAAGTTTCGGAGCCTTCTTGGAGATGGACGGAAAAAAAGAGGGAGAAGTTCTACATTGCAAGAGACAAGGCGAGGAGGGCCAATCAGAAGCTTGAAAATGTCTAAACAGCAGTTACGTGTACCTGGACTGCCCTGCTCTAAACAAATCAGAAATTGACACGTCGACAATCTACCTTCAAGAATCGACTGCAGACTAGGTTACCAGGCATAACCATCCCTCATTAGAATTGAGATGCCCCTCTTTTCATCCATGTACAAAGCAATGATGAAATGTTCATCCAATCGGTGAAGTGTCACCGACTCATTGGGTCAATGAGAGCCCATGGTGGTGATACCTTGTGCTAACTAGTAGGTTGCTAATGAAACAAGAGGTTTTGAATTGTAACTTGGGACCTAACAACCAATCAAAGCATCAAAATTCTCACTAGGCATGATGGTTATGTTATTCCGAATTTTTTCAAGAACCCAATCCCTAACTCGGCCCCAAACCATAGTAAAAGGTATGGAAAATCATAACCTCTCAACAACTACCATAAAAGTATGTGGGTGCCTTCATCCTAAAAGATGAGTGGGTGAAAACATGATACACTCTAATGGGTACTTTGGACCACATGTTTTGGTGCAAAGCCTTTCCACATACTCCATACTACATGATCATGTATCTATGGCACCTTTCCCTTTAAAAGATCAAATAGATTTGATCCCCTCAACAAACCCTAAAATGAGCCTTTTCTACATCTTGCTCCATAGGGTTTAGGGTTTAGGCTTCTCTTACAATTGGGAAGACATTGGTACCGTTTTGAATGGATGGGTTTTGCCCTTGTTTCCAAAGCCATATACTATGGAATGCCCTAGTTCAACTTTGGAATGTGAAGAGGTTGGCACTCTTTGGACACCTTATTAGATTATCCATATTTCATTCATGGCCTCCCCTTGTAAAATTAAGCTCAAGTTAAGATGTTTGGGTTCTTCTTCCCCTTTACTTTTGTTCTTTTCCTCCTTTCTCTTTGGGACCACCAGCTAAACCAACCTCCTTGCACTAGGTTAACACCACTTTGGGTTTTTGCATGTCCAATTATCATAAAATACATAGCTAGGCAAATCACATTGGCGTTTGGTGGTGATCATAAGGAGTCCTTTCTTGAAATGAAGGCACCATAGGACTTTATATGGTTTGGCACTCAAGGTGTTGAATAAATATTTTATAGTTCAAAATCAAGTATGGGAGTAAAAATGGTAATACATGAAATTTTCGGGTTGATATTATGCCAAAATATAAATATTTGATGATGAGGATTGCTTATTGCACTTAATAAAAGTCAAAATGTTCATTTAAATTTTTGATTAAAAAAAAGAAGTATTGCACAATTTCCTCTCCACTTTATGCAACAACCTAAGTAAGTTGTAGTAATTATAACAAATCACATACATATTAAAACTAAGTACTAATAAATAAATGAATGAATAAACCTAAAAAACAATTGTCCAAGTCCCCAAATTTTTTGCATCAGCAAGAAAGTAATATCCTTAAATTTCAAGATTTTTATCGTATAATTTTTTTAATCAGCATTTATAAAAAATAATATAATTATCACGTAGCTTGAAAAGGTAATATAATAATAATAAATTGCTAAATTGTTTGTCACGAGAAATGATAGCTTGCAAAAGGCCACCAATAAGAGTATTTTAGAACTTCACATCATGTCAATGAGTCTCTTTTACACACGACTTGTGTAGATGAAAGCTTCATCTAGGCCACCTTAATTCTTCAATAATACTAATTTTATGGCCAACCATAAATAGTTTTATTTCTTATTATTGAACATTTTGGATATCTAAAAAATAGGAATCCAATTATAAATCAACTCAAATTGGGCATGACTTTTTTGATCTAAAGTTTCATAACTCCAACATTTATGAACATTACCCTTTTCAGTTTCAGAAATTGAATATCATGATAATTCTATGATGAATATTATTTTAGGTAGTTTTACATTGTAATAGGTTCATGCATAACATAAATTCTAAATCTTTTAAGATCCAAAAGTTGTTAGATCAATTGAATTTCAAATCCCAAAAATAATTGCAAAAACACATTATATGTTCATAATATCCTTTAGTGTTTTTTTTCCAAATTTGTGAAAATATTTTTTTTGGAAAATTCCCTACCTCGGACCCAAAAATTCAAAAGTAGTTTTACATTAAAAAAAATAAATATCGCAATTTTGGCCCAATGCTTTTGTTGAAAAAAAACACTTTGTCAAAAAAAATCATTGGTCTTATTTCATCCAATGTCATATTTTAAATGTCTACAATTGGAACTTTTTTTACAATAATTATCGTTTCCAAAATAAATAGATTATATCACTGACATTGCCCAAAAATTGAACAAGGTGTTAAACATATGTTTTATACAAGAATTATCTATAGTGCATTTAATAACCTTAAATTACATTTAAAATTTGAGGCAATTTAACAAAAAAATGTTAAATCTTTCTTTAATTGTTTTTGGACATGCATGTAATTAGCATTTATTGAAACACACAAATAATTCACAAAATAATGAACATGTTTACTATTTACATAACTTCAAGAGAACTATCTTCCAAGGCTTTAGTTAAAACTAAATCTTGGCATGGGTTTCTAAAACATTCAAAACTTTTGAACCATTTTGTCACAACTTAGTGTTGGGTTTTCCTTTTAGATGGAGGTAATGCCAAACATTTAAGTTGTATTGTTGGGTTGCATTTTTTCCATGTATGAAGTTTTTTTTAAAACAATGTGAAAGAAGCTTTACTTTTTTGGATTTTAAAACTTTTATTTCTACTACATGGAGGTTTGTTTCTTCAAAGGGTTTATCATAAGAACATTGATGCAATGAAACTAATGAACAATGCTTTCTTTGTTCTTGAAAAACATGTTAGAAAAAATTGTTCATGTTGAACGTGTATTTTGGAAAAAGAAATTATTCTTTATTAAATGAGGAATAATAATAAAATTCAACCATAGATGCATGACAACCAAGGTGTTCAACAATGTTTGGATCTAAATGTTTATTACATAGTTGTGTAAATGATGTGTTTTACATTAGAATAAAGATTGTTTTATCACAAAACACATTCGTTAATGTTTTCAAAGCATTATATATTCTAATGCATGCTTATATATGGTATTGTGAATGTGAATGGATTGCCTTATCATTTTATCTCTTTCATTACCTTTTAAACTACACATAATATGAACATTTTTTCAATTGTTGAACTCATTTGGTCCTAGTCTCTTTTGGAGTTACATGCTTGAGTTAAAGATTTGGGACATTGAGTCATTGGCCTACCATTTACAATTGGTATTAACTAACACATCTTTGGCCAACAATTTGCCATAAAAACAACATGTAATTTTTTATGTTGCATGTTCACCTTTTCTTCCAAATTTGATTCTTTTAAAGCTAATTTCCTCACAAATGATTGAACATATATATTGTGACGATAACCTTAGTTTAATTGTCATCCTTGTTACAAAATGAAAAATTCCCTATAACTAATTGATTATTGAACACACCAAGACTATCTATTGTTTTTCTAATCACTTGGAACTTGATTTACTTATTTGTCTTGTTTGACCCATGTTTATTGCGCCTTGCTCCTTACAAGGACAAGGATTGTCACATTTGGGTTCTTTTACATTGGTGCAGCTAATTTAAGGTTTTTTTTTATACTAGTTTAATGAGTTTGGGATTGGTGCATTAAACTAGTTGAATGGGTTTGGGGCTTTCTACTATTTAGGTTTAAGGTTATGTGAGCATGATGTGACATTTTTTTTTGTTGAATATCAAACATGTAGGGTGCACAATGTAAAAGAACAATTTCTTTTGTTGTTTTTTTGTTGGTTTATATTGTTAAGGTGTGAAAATGCACAAGTCTACTAATTTTTACGATTTATTTTTTGTCGAGAGGAGGTGTTTTGTGACAAGATGTGTCAATGGATATCATTGCAATATGATTTTTTTTTGTGGTTGAAGACAAAATATGTGTTTTTATTTTGTTTTGTTTTGTATGAGTATGAAAGAGAATTTAGTTATTACAATTTGATTTGGTTTTGTTGGAGATAACACAAAATGGAGCAATACCATGTTAGGTTTTGCAATGGATTTTGAAAATGGTATTAAAGAAAAATGTTTTGACTTTACCATTTTTGGTCATCAATGCACTTATTTTGTCCAATTTTTTTTGTAGTTTTGCATTTTGTTATTTCAATTCCAATTCATGGAAACATTTGTTTTGTTTAATTATTTTTGCAATTATTATGTTTGTTTGCTCATCAAAGAAATTGTATGTTTCAATTTGTCTTGTAAGTTTTGCATTTGCTTATGGGTAAAATCACAATCAATGGAGTCACCCAAGTGAGTGGACATTTCTTCAAATTGTATTTTTGTATGTTTGAAAGATAACAAGATAAGCATAATAATTTGAATTGTAAATTTTTTTGGGGGAATATTTTCCATTAATTTCAAAATTTTACATGCTCAAAGTTTGATACAAATCAAAAATATTTTTGCATGTTCAAAGCACTCAAACCTCAAACGTGAATAGTCCTTGTTTTTTTCAAACATCATTTTCCTACCAAATGTGCAACATTCCTTTTGAAAATTGAAGAGGATTTTAACATTGATGATTATAAAGGCAAAAGGATTTGAATTGATGAATTTTTTTTTATAACCCATTTGAACACATTTGGCTCAAAAGTGTTTTTGACCTTCAAAATTATAGATTTTGTAAATGTGGCTTTAATAAAAATTGTTCATGTGTGTGTGTGTGTGTGTGATAAAAAACATGAATGCATAATATACATGATATAAAATCAATTTGTGGTCAAAATGTATTTATATCTAAAATGCAATGTTAAATGGGGTATTCAAAATACAAAACTTTAAATTATAAACCAACATAGAAATGACATGTGTCATGTGTAATCCTTGGAAAAGGACATTTACCTTGGCGCCCTGGCTCATTTGATTGTGATTTCACCTTTATTGATGACATCATTTGTTTTTTTCCAATTTTTCTAACATCTCTTACACATGTTTGCTCACTAAATTTCTTGTTTTGTTCAAATTTTTTTGTAGTTGTTGCACTTGCTTCCTCATCAAAACAATTGTAGCTTGTAATGGGGTGAAAACCTTTAACATGTATCACTTAGGATGAAAAAAATTTAGTCTTTAACAAAGTTTTTTTTTCCCTTATATTTGGATCCCCATCAATATAAATGAATTATAAAACATCAAATATTTTATAATATAATACATTAGACCACCACAATTATAGATTTCAAAATATCATCCACTTTGTGTTCCATATATGGTAAAACAATATTAAATAAATGAATATAGAAAATGGCAACGTTGTGATATAATTTTGGTTAGACCTTAAAATTTTGGACCCAATGCAAGTATTTGTTTTGGTATTTTGTTTTTCTATATATGCTTATATTTACCAAGTTCAAAAATTCAATATTTTGAGCAAGACTTGTCTGAAGCTTGAAGTTTCATCACATTAATGTTTTAACTTTTCATTGTTTGTTTTAAGCTTGTTACACACTAACTATGCCATAGTTGCCACATTTGCCTCCAAGCCAAGTTTTTGTTTAAGCTTTGGGTGTAAGGAAACAATTGTCTTCCATAGGTTTTCAGGGACAACTATTATAATTTATGTTTTTTATTAACAATTGTTCAAATTTTGCTCAAGCTTTTAAACAAAATGTTGAAAAGTATTTTCCCCTTATTTGAACATGAACAAATCTTTTTTTATCTACATAAAAAAAATTTAACATTTTGTCATGGGCTTGTGATCATAGCTTTGAACTTGCAACCACAACAAAAACACCAAAATGAAAGAGGATCATGAAAGTGTACCAATATTCAAACACACTTTTAAAATGCAGAAAATATGAATCCTAAGCATTCATGAGTGAAAAACATTTTGGGAATAATGATTTGTGCAAATCTTAATAATATTTGAAATAAGAGTTCATATATTAAATTTGATCCAATTGGGTTTTCAATGTACCATCAGAAAGGTTTTGAAACATTAATATTGAAAGTGGGCTTGTGAACCAAAAGTCATAGCTAAAAGAATGACCGATAATCAAAATTGTAATTTGCTTCCCGACCATTAAAACTCCAAAAAAAATTTCAAATAACCTTTGAATTGAACATGCAACATGGTGTTGGAAAAAAATTTCAAGGGTTAAAATTTTGCCCTTGAATGATCTTTTTTATTGGAGCTTGTATGTTGGAGTTATGAATTTACAAAATTATAGGACTCATAACTTTGCAAAATTAGGAATTTTCAATACTTTTGGGATTCTTAAGACATTTTGACATTTTAATGCAAGTTCTATCATTGCCAATCACAAAGTATATTAGGAAAGGAGGTGATGGCTCCTTTCCAAGTCAAAGTCTTGGTGTGTTTTACAACTTTGGTTTGCTTGTGATTTGTCAATGCACTAGTTTGGTTTCAATTTGCATTAACCACCCTCTTTTTTGGTTGTGCAAGTAGATTTCACTTTGAATCTTCATTTATGAATTTGTCATAGTCCGATTTCAAAGATCCCAATCTTTTTTTTTGGGGGGAGCTAAGGAACATGCTTTAGGTTTGTAATTTGTTGCAAACTTTAATTTACTTCCAATACCATTTAACAAACCTAAGGTTGCATCATTCTTGCTTCATAACTAAGGCTTCAAATTAGTTTCAAGATTACATATTTAATAAGGATAATGCGAATTGTTTAGTTTTTTTTTTCAATGAAAACAATTTTTTGTGTGAATCTTCATTATTGGAAGACATGTAACTAGACCATTAGACAAACTAACCTATTTTCAACAGTTTGCAACAATACCATCTTATTAGTTTTGTGATATCTTTGGTTGGTTTCGCATGATAGTTGGTCCTACATGACAAATGGAAGCATTCACATTCCACCCATCATTGTTTTAGTTGTCACCAAATGGTTTAACAATTAGGGACTATTCATTTTCTTTTTTTGCAATTTTATATTAAAAAAATAATAGGAAGGTGGGCTTGGGGGGTGGTGGGGGGGATTTACGAATGGTCTTTTGGTGGGTTGGTCTAAATGTTCTATGGGTGGTTTATTAGTGTTTTATGTGTGATAAATTGTAATAACTTAATAGTGGCATTATGGGATGTTTGTTTATATATTGGTTTAAATGGTGATGGTATGGGCGGGGTATGGGTGAGGTCACAAATAGTTTTGTGGAAAGGCTTTGGGTGGGTTTAAGGTGGTTTCTTGAGTTGTTTTATTGATGGTGTTCTATTTGGGTTTGAAGTGTTTTTTAAAGTGGTTTTATTGGTGGTGATATGGGTGGGTTTTAAGTGGTTTCTTGAGGGATTTTATTAATGATGTTATAATGGTCAATGTGTTCCACATTAGGTGGTTTAAGATGGTATCAACTTGGGGATTGGTGGAACATGTTCAATAATGGCCATTGTTATACTTGTTCATTGCATTATAATTAATTATTTAAAATTAACAAAACAAGTAATCATTGTGCCATTTTTTTAATGTCACAATTTGCATAATATAAGTCATTTTCAAGCTACATCCAATAAAAATACTTAAATTTTCAATGGTTTGGAAAGTTGTTGCCTTACATAAACTCACACAAAGCTTTAAACTTTGACATTAAATTATTTTTTTTGCAACTTACATCATTGCATATCATTTCTTTTTTAAAAAAATCATACATGACATATCCCATTATTTCACATGTTGTTGGATTATGGTTCATTTTCATTATGTTTTTTTGAATTACCCACTAAGGATGTTCTTCAAAATAAATCTTTTTGTTCAATTTTTTCTGGTGTTTATAACTATATGTTCGAGGATCACCAAGAGGTTGTTTACATACTAAGTAAAGGGAACCTAGATAAAGGACATATTATGAAGTGATTAGGAGTGATGTATGGTTTATGGATCTTCATATGCTAGCTAATATGCAATACATCTAATACATGATGACTTTCTTTGCATTTGAGGGTGAAAGCACACTAGGGTGAAACAAAAACAACACAACTTGACAATCCATTTTTAGCTAGAACTAATGGCCAATTTTTTGTATGAAAACATTTGAAGGTTTAAGTTTGTGATAGAAAAGTTCAAGGATACTACATGCATTTAACAAATTTGTGGGGTTGTGGATGGGTCTCATGTGCCTTTTTTTTACAAGCTTGATAAGAGGATCACTATTGCTACTAGTGATTATAATAATCGCAAGCAAGTTGTGAACATTGTAATGTAGAAGATATGTGATATACACAAATTTTTTTGGGATGTTTGTATTGTTTAGCTAGGTGGAATTCATGATGGAAGACATTTGAGATTTTTTAGTCTATACATGTGATTAAGGATTATAATTTTTTTAATAAAAATTATATTGGAGGTTCATGGTGTGGGAGTTTTACCTTTTATCTTGGGGGATTTTGCTTATTTTATTAAATCTTATTTGATAAAAATTACAGGTCTAGGAATGCTATAAAGGTGAATAATTTTTTTTTGATTTTGCTATGAATGTAAGAAGAGTTTTGATAAAAAATACTTTTGGATCCCTTAAGAACTAGTGGAGGATTCTTAAGGGTATGCCTTGTAGAGTAAACAAGGCCTTTAAGTATATCATGGCATGTTGTGTGTGGTTGCATTGTCACATCAAACAACTTCCCCCACCTAAACTATAAACTCATAGGTGTTCATGCATAACTTCTCAACAAAAAACAAAAGGTTTTTTTATAGACAATAGCCTCCACACTAAAGTTTATATCACCAATACTTGATGCATTGCAACTCAAAGTATTTATAGCCAAGATGACCGATGCATTTAAAACCTTAAAAATCCAACATTAACTTCATTGTCTGCATCAACATTTTTTTTTGCACAAAATTTCGCACTGTCACGAAATTTGAAAATGACCAAAATTTTACTAACTTGAAAATAGTTGCATGTAAATGGATGAACCTATTTTTTTAAATAAGGTGGAGCATCATGTTTTTTAGTATCCTCTGAATTGACAAGCTTTTGTGTAGATCCACCCATTGAATTAGTGTGAACACCATTGTGCATGTTGTTAAAGTGTTGCAAGCCTTGGTAGTTTTGCCCCAAATCCTTAAACACCTCTAAAACCATGGCCATTTGCATTGACCTACATTGGATTCTCCATGCTCTTGTTTCAACCCATTGAATTTTTTCTACATCTTGTGTACTTGGATTGAATTTAAGCCTAAATACGTGAAGGGGTCAATGGAAATGTTGCTTCAACTTTGATTAAAATTTCTTACCACTATTGTTGTGTTAAGTAGTTCATGTTATTAACAAAAAAAAATTCATCTAACAAATCCATCAATAATGTTGTAAAATTGTCTTTCCAATATTTATTGGATTTGGGTGGAGGAAGAGGTGTTATGTGAAGCACATTGGACAAAGGAAGTGAAAAGCACGAAGCCATCATCATCTAGTAGAGGAAACTTGGCTCTTGAAATGGTTCCATGGTGAGAAAGATGAAAAAAATGTGATCAAAAGGAAAATAAAATGGCGTGTGTATGGTGTGTAATGAGAAAATGGCTATGGAAGATGGGCACCTTGAGACTAAACAAGTGAGCACATGTGAGTATGAAGGTGAACAATATTGAGACTTGTGAAAAACTTGAACATAATGTTAAAAGGAATGTCGCAATTCTTGAGTAGTGTGGAAGGGGAACTATATATAGTGGCAAATGTCTATTTATTGGGTGTAGTCGAGTAGAAAGTCAAGATTTTCTACTTGCCAAGGTTAGTGGAAAATCACATGCATATTTTTTTCTTGCATGGTAGTTTGTCATGTTTTTTCCTTCACGTGCATATCTGTAGGCTTAAAACAATGCTTTCAAAAATTGTTCCTTGAGAACCCATTCTTATGTATGAAAATAATAAATTGGTTAAAAGGTCAATAAAAACTTTGTTTCAACAATGGGCATTTTAGAAGAAGGATACACAAAAATCCTAAAGAATACACATGATTACATTGACAACTACATAAGATTGCATTGGAAGAAGGAAACACAAGAATCCTAAAGAATCCACATGCGTACATTGACAACTACATAAGACTAAATTGGAAGAAGGAAACACAAGAATATTAAAGAATCCACATGCTTACATTGATAATTGCATGAGATTGAAAACTATTAGAAAGTCCAACTGGGTGACAAGGAAAAAGGAAAAAATTGTTTTTTCCTTATTCGGTAGTAGAACAAAATTGTCATTTGACCAAAACCTAACTTGTCAAACTCCACTAATCTGAAAATGAAATTTCTCACAAGTTAATAACTATGGAACCACCCAAAGTAATGTTACACAAAATCAAGCTTACAAAACAAAAATGGTGCATGAAATAATAGTTAACAAATGGGTTTCACTTGCTAATAAGACATAAGGGGCAATGGTATAACCTTTAGGAACCTTCAACAAGCGGGTTCAAAAACAAGTGGCTTGATTATTGGTGACAATGTGTCATTAGTCTTTTTAACACCTTCCTTCACTATTATGTCATCTTTGCTTTTTGAAATGTTGTTGCACCTTCACATTTTCATTCTTATTGTAATCATGAGTCTATTGACCCTCCCTTTCCTCAAGATTTGAGGGTGTTAAATTGTGCCTAAAACTATAAAATCTACCAAAGAAAAATGTAATAAATATGATTTGACTACTGTTCCCCATTTTTGATGAGTCTAGGTGAATTGTTATTAATGGTCTCCCACCTATTTATAGTTGTAGTTTCAAGGTAAATCAATCCATCACTCATTAGGTGATTATGACCAAACATTTATTTAGTGTGTTTTCTTTTTGAACATATTGGTGAAGGACATAAGGTTTCACCTGACCTAAAGCAAGGAGCTTTAGTCGGAGGTCTTATGTAGCTCTACAACTGCTTCACATTAGAGATTTTCATTGGCTTGATAAAGAACTCTGTAGCACCTTCCTTGAAATAGTTGTCATAAACAAAAACCCATCACGTGACACAATGGAATGAGACGTTGAGATCATGAACTGTGCACAAGCAGCAAACTACGTGAAAATGACAAGAAAAAAGGTTTCCAAAATGCAAATGTAGATGTTAATGGTGATGAGTAAGGTGTGAGAAGCACCTCATCCATGCAACATGAGAAGCTTGACCTGTGCATCACTTGTAACAATAATCACATAGCAACAACATGCAACATCAACAAGATTACAAGGGAGTTAGATCGTTGACAACATCAAGAGCAACAATGATAGTGAAATTGCTAATCGACACACAAAGACAAACACAACCTAGAACATATTGACAACAAACAAAGAGGGATAGAAAGAGAGACTTCAAAAAGTCGGAAGGGAGACATTGTAAGAGAAAATTATGCCAGTCATTGTAACAATGTTCTTCTCTCACATCTTGGGAAAGATAGGTAGATCAACCCATGTGGCTTGACAAGGATTGTCAATTTTAGGGTACTAGGCTATTGTTAAAAAAAAATCTATTTCAAAACCCTTAAAGCTCCATAATTGTGTGGCTTGTGTTGCAAATATTTAGCCATATTACAAATTTTGAAAAATATGAATAATAATAAAAAATAATCAAAACTTAATTATAAATATATTCTCTTCTTTATAAGAGGTAAAATGTCCTTTCATAACTTTTTAAGTGTTTGTTCATAGGGTCTAAAATGCATGAAAACAAGGACCTTATATGTTTTGTCCAAGTTGTTTCAAACAACAAGACCCCCCTAAACTTTAGGGGGTCATAACTTTCTCATTCTAGATCAAAATCAACTTCTGTAAAGGCCTACTAATGCTCTGGCTTAAGGGGCAACTAATCTCTTGGAAGACCATGACCAAAAAATGACCGGTTACTAAACCCCTGGAGTTTGAACCCCAAAGTGTTCGGTCATGGACCGGTTTACTCTAGTTTTATGGGTCAGGTTGCAAAAAAAGGTAAATAACTAAACTTGGATGTGAGAAATGTTTTTGCAGGGTCACATGCTGAGCACCCGCTGGGATGACGAAGAAGAAGAAGAAGAAGAAGAAGAAGGCTGCTGTACAAGCTATGGATTTCCTAAAACCCTAACATGTCAGGCTAGGGTTTATAACAACGAAGAGTGTAGTAAGAATTAAGTAGGGTTTGGACTCTGGACCAGCAGCAGCAGCAAGATGAAGCCATTAAGTTCCTAGTTCCACATCCTCCTCATGTGTTTGCTTCCTCCCAGATACAATACCCTAATCTCCTCTTGAGCGTCCACTGAATTTTGGAATTCATAATATCTTAAGCCTGGATTAATCCAGAGCTTTCTTCCCCCCCCGGCGATGGGGTTCTAATTTTCATCATGCGGGTTTGAGAACAGGAGAGCAGAATGGCGGAGTCCAGGGATGGACGAAGTGCAGCGGCAATTGGGAGAGATGTTGCTCCTGCTGCTGCTGCTGATGGAGCATCATCGCTACTACTGTCTCCCTTCCCTCAGCTTCAAGTCCCTAAGCTTGAGCCTGACTCTTGTGTTCCATCGCAACAAGTTCATGTCAAGCCTAAGTTTGAGCCCAAGGTGAAACCTCGGCCTGGAGCAAGAGCAAAATTGCAGGAGCAGCAACAGCAAACTGGGATTGGGCGTTCTTCTTCTGTCACAGCGCAAGCCTCGAATGGTGTAGGAAATGGAGCTTCTTCTACTGCTGCTGCTGCGAAGGAGGAGAAGAAAGAAATACTCAGTTTGCAGGAAAAGCTTCTGGAGACAGCAGTGTACTTGACGCCGAAAGAAGGACCGCGGGATGAGGATGGGGCGGCGATTATGGGAGAAGACTCGGGAGGAAGTAGGAGGAAGCTGAAACATGAAAGCGTGGCGGCGAAGGACGAGCCTATTCTTCTCGCCGCGAGAGTAAAAGCTGAGGATTTGCCTTCTTCTTCTTCGCTGTTGGATTCAGATCAAGGAGGAGAAGAAGAGGATCCTGTTGTGCGCGAGATCGACTTGTTTCTTTCACCTACTGTGAATGGAGGAGAATCACAGGTATGTGTGCTGTTGATGCTGCTGCTGCTGTCTCTCCCCTCCTTTCTTCCACCGCTCAAACCTGAACAGTTTGCAATTAGGTCGATCTCCCTCAAGATGGATCTGTCTCCTGGATTGCAGCTGTATCTCTTGCAATACCCACTGCGACCAGCTTGGAGACCTTATGGACTGGAGGAACGATGTCAGGAGGTAAAGCATCTCCATCTCCATCTTCTGTTTGAATTTTGCAGTTTCTCTTACACAAACTACTGCTGCTGCAACAACTGCTGTTGTTGTGTTGCTGCAAACTGCAGAGAGATCGTTCCGTGAAAGTTTTCTCCATCTGTGATGCAATGCAAGACGATTCATTCTCTTGCCCTTGTGTGTGGTGGTTCGCAGGTACGTGTAAAACCACAGCAATCAAAGCTGGAGGTGGACCTTGTTGTGGACACCACGGGAGAGAATTATGACACAGAAAGAGAAAGTCATTTGCAAATCACCAAACAGGTGTGTTGCTTTGCGGTCCTCTTGCACAGCAGATGGAACTGAAGCTTTGCATAGTTAGGTTTTGATGGGAGACACTTCAGAGGCTTGCAGGTTTGGCGGGATTCTTGTTGCTCTGTTTGCTGATGAACTCTAGGACTCAAAGCATATGGTCTGAAGACAAATCTTTTCTTTGTAGACCAAATGATTGTGTGGTGGATGTTGATGTACTACTCTGGTTTGATGTGTTTTGGAGCTCCATACAGAGAATTCTCAGATTACTTGCTTTTTTAGAGCATGTCTGAATTTTTTTTTGTGCACAGTACATCCATTGTTGCTTTGAATTGTTTTGGGGCAAGAGGTTGTCTCTACTCATCTCTTCAACATCAGATTCTGATTCTGATGTGATTTCTCAGGATGATGGTGATTCTTGTTTGTTGTGGATTTGTTTTGAAGACACTCACATCATCTCGGGTGGCATTGAACACAAACTATGCTGTTGGGGTGTTGCATCGTGGCCAGGTTAGTCTCTCTCTCTCTCTCTCTCTCCTATTATCAGCCCGGCCATCTTTCTTCTTTTGCAGTTTTTTTTCCAGTAAAAGGTGCAACTAACATGATGATGGGTGGGAGATATGCCACAAAGCAGTTGCATTTGAATCCAATAAAGGCAGTTGTTCAGTTGCGGCCCTCAATGAAGTACATAGATGATGCTGATGTCGCAAAGAAAAAACAAAACAGAGAGGCTGGAATCACTGATGGTGATGATGAGGAGATGGTGGAGGCTGAAGCTTCTGAATCAAAATCAGAACTTACTCTTCTCCAGGTATGCATTTCTGATCTTTTCACCTGGAGGTTAGGATTAAATGTTTCTGGGGACCATGTTGATGTAGTCACAAATGTTCTTGGTTTTGTTGCAATTGGATTTGACAGAGGTAAATGCATGCTTCTATTATAAGTAGCTGCAATAATGGGCAAGCAACAGTGTGAATGTCTTGTGTTCTGTACAATAGGTCAGCATCCGAAGGCGTGAAACAGAGCGTCAAGAAGCAAGTCGGCTGCAGTCTCATGCATATCTGAAGCAGCTTGATGAAGCTGAAGTAAGTCAGGATGCCAAGGACAGTAAACTATAGCTTTGCCTCAACTTATTTTTCCTCCCCAAGGGGGGTAATTTGGGATTCCATATGTTTGTTTTGGTTTCTTCCATTCCCTGTATGAGGCTTGTTTTCTTTTGCCAGACCACCTACAGTTGCCTGGATGCAAGATTTTTCATTTCCATCTTCAATGCTTATGGTTGCTGGGTATTTTTGTTGTGTAGTCATGGATTCCTCTCGAACCACATGGAGTGGACAGTCCACTGACTGATGGCATTCGGCAGAAGATGGTTGCATCAACAAAAACTCCAATTCCTTTTACATTGCGCCCGTATGAAACACATTTCAGTGCCTTTCCAGCAGGGTTTTGCCAGTCTTTGATGTTTGAATTTGAGTTTGGGTACTGTGCACTTTAGTCTGCTCTATTCTGCCTAAGATCATGTCACAGGCTTTGATGTTTGTGGAAACTAATCAAGCTTTGACATGTCAGAGAGGAGTACATTGACACGTTGGTACCTGGACGGGCAAGTGCAAGCACTGTGGAAGTTCTACATGAAGATGGATCTGGAAACGTAGGAATTTCTAGAAGGTGATGAAAAACATGCACTTCAGTATTATGTTGTTTGATGCGTGTAATTGCATAAGTGGGCAAAACTGAGTGCTTGTTACAGATATCTCCTTCTTAGCTCTGCTTTATGGTGAGAAGCCTAGAGTATGGGAAAATTGAAGAGTAGGTTCCCTCTCTCTGTTTCAGTTACCCAGCACATACTTTGTCTGCATGCTAGCAAGATGTTTATATTGCTGCCCAAATTTGTTGGAAGTGCAGATACTAACATTGATTTCTTATGTTTTCTCTGTGATTGGAATTCAGCTTTTTGAACACATTGTCACTTGAGGACAGATTTCATGTACTTTTGTCAAAAGTAAGTAATTCGTCGGGAGCCATGTAGTTTGTTTCATTCACTGATTTCTCTGTCTGTTCTTGTATCTGGGTGTATGAGAAGTTTCAGGTTGTTTTGGAGTGTTTAAAACATTTTCTCTAAACACAAGACAACTCACCGATAAATTGTCTGGACAACAGGGTCGTGTTCAAGTGTTGCAGTTTGAGAGGTTGATGAAACTGGCACCTATGGGTTGCACAGAAGCAGAAGTGCTAGATGTGCTGCAGCAGAAAGCTCTCTTGGTTCAAGGCTGCTGGGTGGCAGCAAGTTTTATTCGTTATGAACAACCTTTGTCAATAATCCGAGACTACATTCTTTCACTTTTCAACAAGAATCGTGTGGTACTCCATGAACAGCTTGAAGATCTCCCAATCTCTAAAGAGGCTTTAAGGGAGATCATGCTTTCATTAGCTGTCCAGAGGAGTAATGTTGGCTGGGAATTTCAGGTAAGTGTATAGGAAATTGAGGGGAAGATCTCCTTTGAGCTTTAAATATACTATGGTTGAGAACAAGAGAGTTTGAGTTTGAGTTCTGTCAAATCCAACTTCACAACATCCACCATCCTGCAAGCCTAATATGGAGATGTAACCTCTTTTAGTTGCTGTTAGTTGATAGACAGAACTGCTTCAATTTGTGCAAGGAACATCTGTACCATCTTTGCATGGGCAAATTCAAATCTGAGTCCTGATGTGCAGGAGAGTACAGACAGATCATTTATTAAGAAGCATCAAGGAGTGGCTAAAGCGCAAGCCAATCAGTGGGTAGAATCAACAGAGGGAATCAGGGAAGCAATTTTGGAGCTTAAGTCTTCAACACTAGATGCTGTTGGGGCTCAGCCAATGGATACTGATGACAAGAGACCTCTTAGGAAGGGTGAACCTAGCAGTGTCCCTCGTGGTGAAAGGTGGGAAAACCTGGAGTCTGCAGTACCACCTGCAACAAGGAAACCGGCACCTTTGGCCAAATCTCAGGTAGTTGTTGCAGATGATGGTCGTGGTCCAGGGCGAAGTGGTCTGGAGAATGGGGAATTTGCTGGGCAGGTGACCATGTCCGAGGCCACTCAAGCTGCATTGCCAGGTGCTTTGAAGGCAATTTTTCTCAAGCATAATGTTTGCAGGTACTGCAACTGGTGCCTGTTGGTATATCTGTTCTGTGGGTTGAGATATTTCAGGTCCCCTGAATTTGATTGGTTTTTCCTTTAGGTTCAGATTGGACTATTTCTTTCTTTAAGCGATTGGTTGAGGGCACACAAACTGGTAGATTTGTGTACAATAGTAATGGTTGTGTTGAAGGCACACAAACTGTATGATTTGTGGTAGGGTTGAGGATTTGTTCACATAAAATCCTCAATATGTATGGCCTGTTTGGCATGAAATGTATTGACTTCATCCTCTTGATCAAGGTGGAAATATCAGCATCATGTGGACTTTCTCTTGGTTGCATGGTTCAATGGGGCCAATTTTTCCATCTTGATTATTTAGGCAGTCAGAGGCCTCTGAGGCTAATTACCATCTGGTGGACCCTGCATGGAGGCCTCTTCTTAGAAGTGAAGGAAGGTCAAGGAAGTGGGGGCTACTGGCTGTTGCGTTGGTAGAAGGCCTAATAAAATTTGGTTGGGTGATGTGAATGTACTTTACTAACTGTTTGATGAATGTAATGGCCTTCCTTTTCATTTCAATTGAATGGCAGTTTTCCACAGCACATGTATCATTTTTTGAGTTTTTGGACTACTGTGCATCAGATTGCAGCTTATATGTCAGAGTCTGCGGGATATGGCCATTGAGTCGACTGCAACAAACTCAAATCCAAAGGTGGTGGCAGCTGCTGTGGCTGCAGCTATGGGTGCCAATGCACCACTCCCAGAGCTGGCTGCTGCTGTCAGCAAAATTGCTAGCAACATTGAGAATGTCTATTTTCTGTCATCCTTGGGGAATCCATCACTTGATCCTTTCAGGTTTTAAAGTGCATTCTTTCTTCTATTCCTTCCTCTCAGGTTGCCCCTTTTGACAAAAGTTCATTCATCTTCATACCGTGGTCATCCTGTTGTGAGCTTGCTTAGGTTAAATTGAAACGAGATAGCCTGAGCAAAGTAGGGAGTGTCTTCTGATGCGGGATATATCTACATGCAGAAATGTGGTGGTTGCACTCCTGCGAGCCAAAGGCCCAAATGCAGGCCTACGCAGGTCAGACATAATGGAAGCCTCCAAGATTGCTCTACGATCTGAAGTACCAGGAGCTACATACCAGAAGGTGAGAGTTTTGGCAAGTGTTTGAGGTATTGTCAATGTTACCATAAGTTTCAGGTAGAAGAGAGGGATGCAACGGTCATCAGTGTCTGTTGATATATGGAATGTATGGTAACATTTGGGTTAACCTGGACCACTGAGAAGCAAAAACCAGGGAAAGGCATGCTTCCCAATTATCCCTCAAAACCAGAAAGCCCTTACAAGAATTAGTTGACCTGTTAGTCAATCACTGTATATATTGTTGAATTCTGCGTATTTTCTATCCTGCATTTTGTGGGATTTGAGCCCAGAGGGTGACTTCTGATGAGGTCATGTGCTCTAGCTACTAGGGGGCTATCAGTTGCATTTTCAGTGTCTTGAGATTCAGGTTGGGGCTTTTTCATTTCTATGTTTTATTTTAAATCTTGGTGGTGAAATCAGGTATTGAAGGAGCTTTGCTACACAAGAGGTGGAGCTTGGGTGCTTAAACCAGGGGATGGGCGTCCAACATAAAATTCATGAGAGACCATTGATCCAACTTTTTAACTCTTCTATCAGGCCTCATATGCCAGATGTGAAGTCACTTAGTGTTTTCTCATCAGGTGCGTTCACCATTTTGAGCATCTATGGTCCACAATTGTGTACAGCTTTGGGCCAGCTTGAGTAGGGAAAAAAGAGATGTACCAAAAACTACCACTGGATTTGCATTTTGAAGCCCATAGTAGCTTCAAGCAGATTCTAATCATGTCAACTGAAGAGGAAATATAGGGCAAAGTTTTAAGAGTGCTCTGCCACGGATGGAACTTAATTTTTTTTCAATAAGTTTTTAGCAAACCTCGTGTGAGCTGTAGAAATCAGTGGTTTGCAATTCAGTGTATGTGTCATTTGAATTCTTGGTGGAGAAGGCATTTCTTCTTGTTGATGCTTGCTTGCACATCTTTTCTAACCTTTTATTTTGTTGCAAGTCGAATATGTGTCCAGGGAATAGAATGGGGAAGGACTAGGAAGTGCAATTGAAAATCCTGTCCAATAAAAAACTAAGGCTAATGGTCATACAAGTGAAATTGACATTGAGTTAAAATGTAAAGTGTAATAATACAAATCAAGTTGCCAATTATCATCAATTTGATTTCCTTTATCCTTTAAGTAAATGCAACAGTATTTACAAAGGCTAAAACCCTAGGTGCTAAAAGTCCTAGTGGTATTTTTTAAAAGCAAATTTTGTGGTTTTTTCAAAAAACAATCTGGGAGCATTTTTCAATCTGGGAGAATTTTGAAAATTTCATTTTCCTAATGTAAATTCAACTAATTTTCGCCAAAAAATTTATGTCACAAAAATAAATAAATTAAAAAAAAGGTTTAACTTATGATGAGCACATGTTTGAAGATGTAAGATTGATCATTACAATGCTTGGCAAAATTACAATTTGAAGATTTGTATCAAGATATAAAGGTTGTAAAATTTGTTAGGATCAAATTTCTTGGTCAATATGTGATCTTTGCCCCTTTTTTAACTATTTCGTTTCCTATTCCCTTTCATTCATTTGTTGAATGTGAAGTCACTTCCTTTCCCCCCTTATCATCAACAATCAATTTGTTGGGAAAAAAAGAAAAAAAGATCTTGGCCTTTGCAACACACATGAATTCCTTTTTAAATTCATAGATTCATTACACCCCCACTAAATAACTTGTAACTTCTTAACACCATGTTCAAGATTTCACATTGTCATGTCTTTGTGTTAACTTTTGTGCATAAGAATTTATGTTATACCATGAAGAAAGAGAAAACCCACAACAAAGGAGCAATGACATTGATTGTCACACATTGATCACATGACATGAAGTGCAATGGGGAGAAGAAAAAGACCCAATTGAATGTGTAATGCACTTCTCTTTCTCCAAGAGAAACCATGTCCAACCAGCACCCACATTGGTACTTGGTATTTTGACCTTTTTTGTGTGAGGCCTCTTAGCGATCATATTCAGCACAAAAAATTGTTAGATTTGAACTCAGAGACCCTGATTTAGTCCAGGCATGCAAGATTGAGATTTGTGGTATTTATAAATAATTTTAAATGAATTTTGAGATTTTTACCATGGTACCAATGTGGGTGCTGGTTCACCCAAGGTGTCCAACAATGTGCCCACTTTAAAGCCATTCCACCCAATTTCGCAAAAAGGTTTACAAAGTATAACAAACTTTGAAATTTTCATTTGTTTTTGTTATCTTTTAGAGATGGTTTTTTTTAATAATGTGGCAAGCCTTTTTCTTAAAGTTGAAAGGCACTTCTTTTTTTGGGTTGTTTTTGCCCTTCAATTGACTTTTGGCAAACATTTAATCTGCAAAAAATAAAACCAAAACCATGAACCTCTTTGATGATAACTCAAGCAGTACTTGATCAAAATTTTGCCATCATAACATCATCTATTATGTACAAAAAAATGTTTTCATTCCTCATCACTTGTTCTCCAACAACAATATCACTCCAACAATAATTAATGCATTTCTTCACTCTAGATCTTAGCTTGAGCTTCCTTCAAGGGGATCATATTCATCCATCATGATTTATTTCATCCATCAAAAAGCATCCATTGGGAGCACCTCATCCATTATATCTCATTTGTTGTGGATGAATTTGACCTAAGAGTAGATGGAAATCACTTAACACATCATGACCCTTGTTAATAAGTGCAATTGTTAGATCTTTACAGATAATTGATATATTTGATAATTGAATCTTAAGAAATTTTAAGTTTCTAATTGAGATATTTTCAGAATTTCGTTTAAATTTTTTTTTATCTACTTACTTTTTTCATCCATTGAATTTCATCCCATAATGTTTCAATATAATTCCATTTATTCAAATAGAAGTGTCACACTGCCTCATCATATATGGTTTCTTCTAATGGATGATTGTAATTAAGGAACATTGCGATCCATCAGAGTTCATTTTATTTTCAGTTTGATCCATATATGTTCACCATATGGTTCCCACAACAATCATCTATTAAATGTTGTTTCATCCATAGAAGTTTATCCAATGTGCTCACATTCATCAAGATATAGCAATTCAGCTATGGAAGATCATTCAATGGAGTCATATTCATCCATCAAAGTTCGTTTCAATTACTAGGATAAATTTCAATTTAAAAGCGTTATATACCTCCATAGACCTTCAAATAATTTCATGCATGGAAGTTTATCTATTGGACCGCATTCATTTCATTTTCTTGAGTTAAATTCATGTATCATTATGCGCTCCATCCATTCCCATCTTACTCTTCATTTGCTTTCATTTCATCCAATGGGGTTGCATCCATACATCAAAATTAATGTTAAATTTCATTGATGCAACTCCACCAGTCCTCAAAAATGTGACGCTGCAAATTAAAATTGGATGAAAAAAAGTCAAAACATGCCAGTTTGGCTCAACAAAATGGTCCAGCGTTTTTGCACAGTTTGCTGAGGCTGGTAAAGAGTAGTGTAATCATATGACCTCACTGTTGCTCCTTGTTTCTGGTTGGCATTGGTGTAGGTGAGTAGGTAGGGTGTTCTTTGCAAGGGGTATTAGTCGAGGCCAAAAATGGTGACAAACTCTTTTGGGAAGAGATATTTCATGCAGCCAATGGGAATGCTCAAGCACGTACTTAAGGTGCCTTGCTTTTTTTATTGCCCCAAGCTAATGGATGCGCATGTGTAGATTTTGGGTGCACACATCCAATTGATGGGTTGTTTTGAAATCTACCCATCTACTTGTTGGGTTTCTTCTCAAAATATGAATGTTGGGTAACTGATTTAATCATGTCTCTATATCATTTTATTTTTGGGTTGTCACTTGCCTTTTTGTATCATGAGGTTTCATATCATTTTTGAAATGTAAAAACAATTCATATGATTAATTTGTAAGATAAAATTTGTTTGATAAACATACAAATAATTAGCTTCAATTCTTTTAAATCTTATAAGAATGAGATTCTTAAAAAAATGATTTAAAAAATTACGCAAGAACTGATTAAAATAAAACATGTCAATTTAAAAATAAATTAACATTTTAATATAAAATTTACTTTTGAGATATAGATGTTTTTAATTAATTTGGTGTTATTCTAAAAACTTCAATAATGCTTTGATGAAAATTTAATAACAAAAATCATAATGAAATTAATTTTTAATTAATTAATTAGTTTGTATTGTTATTGCTTTTTATGTTACAAAAATTTAGTATTGCCCTAAGATAGTAGACATGCATGTATGATTTTAAGTTTTACCAAGCATGTATGGGGCAAACACAACTAATTTCCTTTTACGTTTGGGATGGGAAGGATTTTTTTTCATTTCTCCTTGGTTTTCACTATGTTATTTTAAAGTTCTCATCAGGTTCCCAATGTGTTCCTCAACATGTTCTCCATAGCACCGCACTTTTATCCCATATGATTTGGCAAATGTTGTCATCTTTTCACCTATATGCCTGGGTCAAAGGGGAACTCTAAACTTCAAAATAAAAGGTTTTATTTTGGGTAGCCTCCATAGTTCAGTCTTTTTGAGTCATGGGCCAATCAAATTGGCTCTGAGCAAAAAACAAAAATTCGAACTTGGAAGGCACCTCATCTATCTATGAAGGAAGGTAGTTTGTTTTGTAGTTATCAGATCCACTGAATCGGGATGCTTCAGATTGTGTTCTTGGTGTCTTTGGAAAGCTCTTGATGAGAAGGGGGTTCCATGGGGCTTGGTTCCATGATGTTTGGACTTGCAGTGCAAAAAACCTTGAATATTGAGTGATCTCTTCTCAGCTGAATATTTCAGAGGAATTGGAATGTGCCTTTGGTGTTGTTAAGAAGGTTTGGATGAGCAGGATTTAATGGAATTTATTTGGTAAAGATCTGGATTCAGAATGTGGGAGATATTGATTTTGAAGTGATTTCTGCTGCTGAAAATTCAAATAAATTCCAAAAAACCAGGTTTTGGAAGGAAAAATCAGTTGAGAACGTGGTAACACTTGAAGGCTTACTATTCAATTCAAGCATGATTTCCTTTCATGTTTGGCTGTTCAAAAAATCAATACATACATTGCAAAACAATGTTCACATGTCGAGTTTCAGTATTTTGTAATGGGTTCACACTTGGGCCAACATCACAGGCCACACTAGTCTAATTGATAGGAGCCGTGAATAGGAGAGGTCCGTTTTATAGTTCCAGTTTTAATTTTATTGGTGTGGTTAAAAAACAATTAAGTAACTAAATTTGGATTTGAGAAACTGTTTTGCAGGGTCACATAGCACCACTGAAGATGTTTGAGGTTTCAACCTTCAACAATCACCTAGTATTAATCCCATTCATTACCATAACATTCACTAATCAAATTTTCAGTTAATATGATGGGGTTTTAGGGTTTAGGGTTTATGAATATTGATGGGCTGAAATTCATCCATTGATCTTTAAGTACTACATTTCATCTGTGGAAGTTCCTCCCCCAGGGCGGTCACATATAAGTCTCAACAGTTTGGGACTATTTTCACAGTGGTAGTCAATCTCATCCCATCCAGTTTGAGATCACTGATTCATCAATGAGAGTCTAATTACATGCAGCAATCCTCTGCCTCATTTTTTTCATCTCGAGGAGTACCCAATCATCTAATAGATCATTAACCAAGAAAGAGCTCTAAATTCTAACAGAAAAGAATTTTCTTCAATGATGTGTAGCTTGGACAACACCACAATCTAACAAACTTTTGTCCACAATCATCTCCTGCAAAAATGATAAACTCCTGAACTCTACAGGAACTGCAAGGTTCCCAAAGCATTCTTGAGGGGGCAGAGGAGAGAGGGGAAAAAAACATCAGCTGGAAGTAGCTGCAACTGTGTTAGATTGGAGTGGTTGTCCGTGAGAGGACCAATTTGCTGTGTTGGCCTCATCAATAAGTGCATACAGTGTTCTTAACACATCCTTCCGATTTTCTTCTCTTAGATCAAACCTGTCCAAAAATACAAAACACATTTTGTAAGAAGCTCACAAAATAAAACATTTTGAAAGAGGAGGTCATACAGAACTCAGGTATCCACAGCAGCTCATAAGAAATCTCATGCAACAAGTTCTCCTTTTGCTGAAATATCACTGCAAAAAAAATTCAAACTTCCAAGTCCTGTGTAAGCCCCTTTTAACAGAATAGACCTGGTGGGCATTATGTATTTGCCCCAACTGGTGTGGCAGATTATGTCATTTTCTCAACCACATTATATGACAATCTTCTGGTGATGGTCATACACTTGTAATAGTTACCAAAATGTGTCTGTTCAACATGAATGTTTTTTTTTCAAATTGTTGAATCTGCCACCTCAGACCTTAATGTCATGGAATAATGGTCTCACTCTTGCCAATTATGTTGGGTGTGTCACCTAGCAAGCCCATAACACAATGTGCAAGGGCTTGACCATTCCATAGTCCATAACTGTCAAACAAGGTGCACAGAAAGACCGACAAACAGTCTCCAACCATCTCCAGTAACTAGTAATCAGGCAAAGCTCTTCCATGGTACATTTTACAAGATCCAGCAGCCCAAATATCCATGCATGCAAGAACCAGCATAACCAACAAGTGTGACTTACCGCTCGCTAGTGATTGTGAGTTCATCATTGTTAGGCTTGTATCGCTTGCCAACGAGTAGCAGCATCCGCTCCCGTGCTTGTGGAGTGAGCCCAAGATCTTTCAAATAAACAGAAAGTTTCACTTTCCTGTTGGCTGGGTGCCAAGCCTGGCCTCCGGGACTCAACACCACTCGGGTCTCCCACCGTAGAATGGGACCTTCCCCAGGTGGCTCAACATTTGGTACCTTCCCCTTTGCGTACAGATCCTTATCTGTTGCCAGTTCAACCAAAGCTTAGCATCATCCAAAGACTCAAGAAATCTTTTTTTTCCCCCTTAACAAAGCTTGCTAATCTCATTGCCTGGATATTCAAGAGTTTGCTAGTCAGCAGCTTCACCCAGACTACTGTTATTGTACATAAGCATTTCAAAAAGGTCTTTGTGAACTGACGTCACAGTGCAAGGAAAGAGCATCTGGCAGTGAGGCGAGGTGAAGAAGGGGGACCTGGAAATATGGCATCAAGAGTGGGATGGCCCAGCCATTTATCAACAATCCCACGAGCATTATACAGATGGGTGATTCCTTCTTCAAGTGGCACCATGTCGAGCTCATCTTCAAAGCTCTTGTCATATGTCCCATACCTTGCTCTCCTTCTCAACTTCTTAGGTCGCGGTGGTTTCACATCATCATCTTTTGGTGGTTCCCCTGCAAAATCGCCGCTGGAAAAGAAAACGTAAGCCGACAAACATGATGACAATCTTTCAGCTGTTACAACTGCAACAGTTCCCGCTAAGACTCACGAACGAAAGCTGATAAACACGACAATCTGTAATGCAACAGTTCCTGTTATGAATCACGAGAGAAACGATAGAGATGGGACCCAAAAGAGAGAGACAGAGAGAGACATACAGAGAAAGAGAGGAAATGATCAAGGAGTTTAGATTACAGAACTGACCGTCAGACGAGCTGCTGAAAGGTCTACACACCCATGTGCTATTCGAGGATGCCCGTGGCCACGATTGCAAAGATATTCCATTAGCGACGAAAGTGCAGCCTCTCGCTGGATCCAAAGATTTCTGCGCCTGCTTCCACACACTCCACCCGACCCTTTGCATCTGTGTGTGTGCGTGTGTATGAGTGTGTCTATCTCTTTCTCTCTGTGTCTCTCTGTGCTTCTCCGCTGGGTACGAGAGACACAACACAGACGGACTTAGAGTTCGAGCGTTCTAGTCTTTTGCTCAAACAAGAAGAAGAAGAAAAAAACCCTCGTTTGGGGAAATTCTTCAGAAACAGAATTTCCTTCTCTGCATCTTCACATTCTCTCGTTGGGTGTGACCAAATGCTTGCCAGAAGAAGATCTCCTTCTGCGATCACAGCTTCTCACCGTCATCCACGATTTCTCCTCTCTCTCTCCCACTCCTGCTCTAGGGTTTCGAAGAACGGAGCTTCTTACTGCCCTAGGGTTTCGAAGAATGGAGCGACTGCATGCCCGAAGAGTCCGGGGCATGGATGCCCACGCTTGTGACCGGATGAAACTTGAACATTATTCATTCATCCACATCCACATCCACACAAAAAGGTTCTCATCCCTAATTTCAGTTCCTCATTCCCTCTAAAGTACTCACATTTCGAGACTAACTTAATGGAAACTCAAATATTTCACCATGCAAAAATATAATCTTCAAAAAATCCTCTTAAAAAAAATTAAAAAAAGCCAAAATCCTTCAAGATATTATAAGAACTCTATAATAACTAATCTCAAGTTTCAACACAAGCCAAAAGATATCATCTTTCAAAAATCCTCATATAAAAATAAATAGACCTATTATTTATTATTACCTAGGGGCCAAAGTCCCTTAAACTACTATACTCTATGATGAATCTAAACACAATAAAAACCCACCGTTCTTGTGATCAAAACTTGACCCAACACCATTTTGGTGGAACTTGTGATTCTTTGTCATTGAAATTGAAACCCAACACCATTTTGGTGTGACTAGACTAGCGATTTTTCGATTGAACCTTGACCCAACATCATTTTGGTGGAACTAGCACAAAGATTGGACTATGAAATTATTTTTTATTAAAAAATTATTAAATAATTTAAAAAATTATTTAAAATTGAAATGGGAATTGAAAACTTGAAAATAAACTTTTGAAAAGAATTTCAAATATTTTAATCCTTAAACATATTAAAGCATAACAATTCGGTCCACCTCTCCCTCAATAGTCATAGCTTGGAGCAATGGTTTCAAAATTTGACATATGTGACTTGTAGTTGCCATGTAGTTGAGTGGGGCCGTCCTTCCGATGAGCATTTTTTTATAAAATTTTGTGTACTTATTGTAAGAAATTTTGTGACTTCTCCAACATGATAAGAAGCTCTAAGTATTATGCAACACTAACATTAAAGTCAATGAATTTTTTTGATGTTCAATGTTTTCAACATTTTGAAAATAGGAGTTGAATTACTAACATTAAAATCAATGATTTTTAAATTTTTTTGATGTTCAATGTTTTCAACATTTTGAAAATAGGAGTTGAATTACTAACATTAAAATCAATGATTTTTATTTTTATTTTGATGTTCGATGTTTTCAACATTTTGAAAATAAGAGTTGAATTACTACCATTAAAATCAATGATTTTGTTTTTTTTTTTATGTTCAATGTTTTTAACATTTTAAAAATAAGAGTTGAATTAGATGATGAATTGCCTAGTTCGAGGATAGGAGCACGAGTTGGGCCCAAGCAAGTTGCATCAAAATGGTCAAGATTTCTTTGCTTGTGTGTACATAACCCTGGTTATGTGCAACTTTGAGCATTCCTTTCTCCTTCATCCCAAATTCAAATGTCTCTTTATTTATTTATATTTTTTCCACCCCTCTTGTATGATTGCATTCTTCCTACCTTTCAAAATTTTGAATTCAATGAAGAATGGCAAGGGGGTCAATTTCTGAAAAAGCAAGGAAATTTTACAAGAGCAACTAAGTACTCTAATTGCACACTCAATGGTGGAAATTTTTCATTTCTTAACCAAATGCCTTTTTTCAAAATTTTATTTACCAAAGATTCAACTTCAAGTTGATCATAACATGATTGAGTTGAATTTTAAAAATATTTTACCCAAAGGTCAATTTCATCATGAAATAATCTTTAAAATAGTCAAATGAAATTTTGTGAAGAGATGTTGAAAACCATCATAGTTTCACAAGCTAAAATCTAAATAATTTCACTTTTCATATTACAATATCATGTACTGGTTCATGAAAAAATAAAAATTTCAATTTTATAAAAATGATTTTAAAAAAAAATTCAAAACACATTTGTTTTGTCAATGTGGAAGCTAACCCTAGACTACAATACTATGGATTTCACATGTCAATTGGGGGTAGGTGGGTGGCTACACTTCCCTCCACGCACTTGGTACATTTTTTCCTATTATTATATTTAAAGGTTAAGGTAGGTCAAGTTCTTAAGGTAAGCATAGTGAATTTTTTTTGAAAAGTCAAGTATTTTAGGGAACTTTCTAGTTAGATGATTGATTTTAATGTGTTGTAAAACTCGATGTCTTCACAATTTTCAATTTTAACATCATGTAAAGTATAGTATTTTCATAATTTTCAATTTTAATTTCTTGTAAAACTTCATTCCTATGAAATTTCTAATCTTGGGGAGTGTGTAGTGTGTACATGGAACTGGGTTCCAAATTTGTATTTACAAAAAAAATGTGAGAATTAAAACTAAATTTTAATTAAATTTTAAATAATCAAACTCAAACCCGCACTTCAAAAACTAACCAAAACTTGTTAAGTGTCAAAATTGAGATTATAGATTGTTTCCCCAAAAAAAACCAAGTGACTTAACATTGGTAAAATCGACATTACAAATGGACCAGGGCGACGAGGGGGGGACCAACGGTTGTTTGAAAAGAAAAGTTTTTTTAAAAAACCAAAAACATCAACCAAACATTGTTGAAATAACACACCTGTGCATTATGCACGGGGTTCACACTAGTAACTACATAACTAAAGAACATGTTCGAATCATATGACATGTATTCTTGATCAATTGTTTGATGACAATTGCTTGGTTTCAATTTGATATTTTAGAATTGTAGTACTTGAAGGTTTAATTCAATATGGAACAATTCATCCATTACTAAAGTAAAGATTACACTTAATTTTTGTTTCTTTTCAAATGCAATATTCAACCCACTACTAAAAGGTTTAGTATGAAAAAAAATATGAAGGGAAAAGATATATAATTATTAAGTGTATCCATCGCCAATTTGTTTTTCAACAATTGAGAACCCAATTGATTTCTTTTGAAAATTTAACTACAAAAAATATTTGTGAAGATGACACAAATACAATATATGAGTAAAAAAAAAAAAAAAAAAAAAAAAAAAAAAAAAAAAAAAAAAAAATTATTAAATTTTAATAAAAAAAAAAAATAATTAAAAAAAAAAAAAAAAAAAAAAAAAAAAAAA